>Ga0257127_1000030_pt1 | contig 142724 bp, 127 predicted proteins | sample SI060_135mmetaG_FD_190152 | JGI IMG/M metagenome (GOLD analysis project Ga0257127, IMG submission 190152) | Marine microbial communities from Saanich Inlet, British Columbia, Canada - SI060_135m | ecosystem: Environmental > Aquatic > Marine > Inlet | place: Canada: British Columbia | collected... | reverse complement strand
AGCTGCCGTCGTTGTACCCACCGGCTTCATCACAGCGCAAAGCGGCATTGAAAAGAAGATTAGGCAAAAACTGATCGATGATAAGATGATTCGTGGTGTTGTCTCCATGCCGAGCAACATTTTTGCGACCACGGGTACGAATGTTTCGGTTCTCTTTTTAGATAAGAGCAATTTGAAGGGGGACCTTGTTTTGATGGATGCGTCCAACTTAGGAACGACTGTTAAGGAGGGGAAGAATCAGAAAACTTTGCTCTCATCAGATGAAGAACAGAAAATTATCACAACCTTCAATAGCCACCTCACTGTTGAAGATTTTGCTATTGTCGTCTCCTATGATCAAGTCAAAGAGAAGAACTATAGCTTGAGTGCAGGTCAGTATTTCGATGTGAAGATTGAATATACTGATATCACAGCTCAAGAGTTCGAAAAGACAATGCATGGATTTAAACAGAATATTGAGACGCTTTTTAAGGAATCGAAAAATTTGGAGGATGATATTAAGGAGCAGTTGGCAGGGTTGAAATATGAGTGAATACTTTAATTCTGACACCCTTTCAAACTGCCTTAAAAAGATTATAGACTATAGAGGCAAAACGCCAAAAAAACTTGGGGGTGATTGGTCTAATTCAGGATATCGGGCGATCTCCGCAAACAACGTAAAATTTGAAGGGCTTGCCAAATTAGTCGACATACGATATCTAGATGAAGCACTCTATCTCAAGTGGATGAAAGACGAAATTCATCGTGGAGACATATTACTGACCTCAGAAGCACCTGCTGGACAAGCGATGGTATGGGATTCAGATGAAAAAATTGTGCTTAGTCAGAGGCTGTATGGATTGCGTGTAAAGGACCATATAAATAATCGATATTTAAAATATTATTTGCAATCACAAACCGGTCAATCGGAAATTTTTAAAAATAACTCTGGGTCTACTGTATTTGGCATATCAGCAATTACTTTTGATAATATTACCATTCGTTATCCTGACATCATAGCACAAGAAAAAATCTCGTCCGCTCTCCATGCCTTAGACGCAAAAATTGAACACAACAACCGCGCCAATACAGAATTGGAATCAATGGCCAAAACCTTATATGATTACTGGTTTATGCAATTTGATTTTCCAGGCGAGAGTGGGCACCCATATAAATCAAGCGGTGGCAGGATGGTTTGGAATGAAGGGCTGAATCGAGAAATACCTGAAGGGTGGTATGATTCAAATATTTTGGCAGTAGCAGATCTATTAGGAGGGGGTACTCCTAATAAAAACAAATCCGAATATTGGCAGGGAGATATACCCTTTTTTACTCCTACAGAGGCTAATTCTGAAATTTTTAAACTGACTACAGAACAACACATTACAGATGTGGGCTTGAAAAATTGTAATAGCCCATTATTTGAAATTGGGACAATATTTATTACAGCGAGGGGCTCTGTTGGCAAGCTGATGATAAATGCCAGAAAAATGGCAATGAACCAATCCTGCTATGCGCTCTCAGGAAAGGGGAGCACGGGGCAAGCATTTCTCTATTTCAAAACAAAAGAATTGATCCATCATTTACAAGTTAAATCCTCTGGGTCTGTTTTTAACTCTATAGTAGGTAACGATATCAAATTTACATCTTTAGCAATTCCATCTGAGGTGGTGATTGAGAAGTATTCACAAATTGCGGAGCCCATTTTTGATCAAATCTTATCGAACACAAAGCAGAATGCTGAACTTTCAGGATTGAGAGATTGGCTACTGCCAATGCTAATGAACGGGCAGGTAAGGGTAAACTAGGTGTGATAGGACGTTCCTTAGTAAATAGAAAATAAGGTTATGGCAGGTAATTACTTAGAACAACTTGTTGCGGAATGGTACGAATACCAGGGGTATTTTGTCCGTCGAAATATCCTGGTTGGTAAACGTGATAAAGGTGGGTATGCAGGCGAGTTAGATGTCATTGCTTTCAGCCCAACACAAAATCATTTGGTACATGTAGAACCTTCGATGGATGCCGATAGTTGGGCTAGGAGGGAAGAGAGATACCTTAAAAAGTTCCAACTAGGTAGAGAGTACATTCCAGCCCTATTCGAGGGATTCAAGCTTCCAGACAAAATTGAGCAAATTGCATTATTGGGATTTGGTAGTAAAGCGAATCATCAAACACTCGCAGGAGGAAAGATTCTTCTAGTCCCAGAACTCCTAGAGGAGATCTTCACCGCATTGAAGTTGAAGAATATAGCTCGCAACGCAGTTTCTGAGAATATGCCATTGCTACGAACCTTGCAGTTTGTTTCCGATAATTGGAATGCGGTCCACAATGTTCTGGGGGATTCGTAGACTGAACATGTGCAAACATCTGTATTAACACTTGTGGTAGGATGATTTTCAGTTGGAAAAGAAGTTATTGCATATTGTTAATGTATTAGTTAACATGGGGTGGAAAATTTGAGTCAGGTAATATTTAAAGAATTAAACGTATATGAACGTAGAAGAGAGAATCTATTCAAGCTGTTGGTTGTAGTCGATGATATGACAAACGTCCTTGAAGCATTTCACAACCTACCTACAGAATCTGATAGGCTTAGAGTGAAATCTGATATTAGACGATTATGTCAGGGAGGCACAGGCCCAAAATTTAGAGAATCTCTTGTTGGTTATCCAAAGTTGAAGGAATATAAAGCGGCAAATCAACACAGATTCTTTTATTTCAGGAGCGGAGGTAAAAATATTATTTTTTATCACCACGCGCAGAAAAATGGAAAATTATCTGATACAAAACTAAAATCAATAGATGAAACAAGAAAGCTATATGAAGATGAATTCAAAAGACAAAACCCCTAAGCTTGATGACTTTTTTGCATCGCCGCCATCCTCTCTTGAGAAGGCATGGGATCTGATTGGAGATTTCTACGAAACTATTTTGGTTAAAATGGAGCGAGAAGGGATTTCTCGAGCAGATTTAGCCGGTAAAATGGGGGTTTCTAGAGCTGCGGTATCGCAGATGTTCAATAAAACGCCAAATGTGACAATCAAGAAAATGGTTGAAATTGCTGATGCGGTGGGCGTCGAATTAGCACTCTCAGATTATGAAGCTGAAAATATAGATTATCAAAGTAACAAGCATATTTCTTTAGAAATGCAAAGTGACGTTACTAGTGAAAATGTAAATACACCAATATTTGTATTCGTACCTGTAGTCAATCAGCGCTCTTGGAGAGGTTGACAATGCCTAAAAAGAATGACGTTAGTGTGAATATGTCAAATCTTGAGTTCGCACTTGACAAAATAAAGATTCTTGAGTTTAGTGAGAGAGATCCAGAAGAATTGGCAGTCGTTAATACTCCGCATAAGTTGGAGGATAAACTGGAGATTGAGATTACTGCAATTCCTTCTACAAATGCTGTTAATGTGAAGATGAGTGTAAAAACTATTTCACACATCGCTGCTGAACCTATTCAGGTATGCTCTCTCGAATGTGTATACAAATTTCTGTTAAAAGACTATGTGAAAAATTTTGGAGATAGTGATAAAGTGGTTGAGGTCGTACCAGATTTTGTTTTAATAAATTTCCTTTTCATGACCATTGGCGGTGTAAGGGGAATTCTCGTTGCAAAATGCAAAAGCAAATATCTAGAAAATCACATACTTCCACCAGTTGATCCGGCGAAGATTTTAGAAAGGCTTAAATCTACATAAGCCTAGGTAATGATTGCGAAAAATCTAACAGACTTTCCGCTCAGAGATTTTGTACCTAGCCTATTGTCACGAGAATCGTTCAGTTAATCAGAAATCATAAAGCTTAGAGACCACAGCCTGCTGCGTATTGGGACTTAAGTGGGCGTAGATCATTGTGTGCTTGATATCTTTGTGTCCTAAAAGTTCTTTTACGGCATAAAGGCTTTCACCGGCCATTACCAGGTGGCTGGCGAAAGTGTGACGCAGTTTATGAACGGTACCATCCAGCTTAGCCTTCTTAAGGGCCTTCTTAAGCGCTCGGTAGGGTTTGTCAGGGTGAATCTTGTTTCCTTCCTGACCCGGGAATACATATTTATCATGTTTCCCAACCTGTTTTTCTATAATTGAAACTGCTGTTGGATGTAATGGTACCGTGCGCTTTTCTCCCGTCTTTGTCTTATACTCTTTTGTTGAAATAATAGTTATATACTTCAAATCACCGTCAATGCTGACATTCTTCCAAGTGAGATTAATTAGCTCGCCTTTCCGTGCGCCAGTATAGTACAAAACCTTTAAAAAATCGCCCCAGTACGGATTGATATATTTCCAGATTGATTCCAGCTCTTCCTCTGTGAAATATTTGGCTTCAGTGTTCTCGAGCAGCTGGAATTTCTCGATGGATTTTGTGGGGGATTTCTCTAAATATTCCTCATTGACAGCATATAGAAACATAGAGTTGATAGCAGCGAGAGCGCCATTAATTGTTTTCGGAGCCCATTTATCTGTATCGACTTTATGGTTTGAAAATTCTTCAACGTATACTCGTTTAATGTCTCTGATATTTTTTGTGGCCCTTGGAAAATGCTCATCCATGAAGCTTTGAAATGCCACGAAGTAATTTGAATATCTGGATTTTGTTGAGGCACTTATGTTTCTTTTTGAGTCAGTGAATTCTTTCGTGAGCGTAGCCAAATCAATAATTTCGTCCTTTTTAACGCCCAGCTTACCTTCAAATATCTGATTCTGTTTTACTATGGCAGCTTGTTCAGCCTGTTTTTTTGAGGTCCCTATAATTTCCTTGAAATCTTTACCATCAATTCTCCACCGGATACCCCAGCTTAGACCCTTGGCGCGCTTTACGGAATAGGTTGAAACTCTTGGAACTGCCATCTTTCACCCCTCAATTTACTAATTATTCCCGAAAACTGGTAACCATCGTGGAACGATATGGGAACTAATTTAAAATAAGAAATGTGTAAGGTACTGCAATATAATAGTTTAAGAATATTATGCGGAGAGGGAGGGATTCGAACCCCCGGTACCCTAAGGTACGCTGCATTTCGAATGCAGTGCATTCAACCGGACTCTGCCACCTCTCCATTTGTCAAAACTAAGGTATTTAACCAGGCACGATCAGACTCTGCCTGTCCATCGTAGCAACGGAGTGCTTAGATGGGCCACCTCTCCATTTATGAAAATGTCAATTATATCTAAAATCGAATCCCGCCGTCATTGTGGGGTCGTAGTCCTGTAAGGACGAAGCCCCAAGCCCGTAGGGCGAAGGCGGACAAGAAATTATAAAAAAAGCAATGAAGCTACGTCTCAATATAAATATGGCGCTGTTACCAACAATGCCATAAGGTCAATCGACTATCTTTTTTGGCTACGACTCGCAGTAAAAAAACTGTCCAGGATGCCCTTACATTTATTTTCAAGAATGCCACCAATTATCTCAACCTTATGATTTAAATACTTCCCCGAACAAAGTTGAATTGCCCCACCACAACCACCATGTTCATGGTCATCCGCACCAAATACCACCCTCGGAATCCTTGCATTTAAAATAGCTCCTGCGCACATGGGGCAGGGCTCCAGAGTCACGTAAAGCGTTGCATCCTTCAAACGCCAATCCTCGATGTGATTAGCTGCTGCTGTGATAGCTAGAATTTCAGCATGCGCTGTGGGATCATTTAATGATTCACGCTGATTATAACCCTTACCAATAATCTGGTTATTCAGCACAACCACAGCTCCAACTGGTACTTCCTTGTAGGCGAAAGCCTTTTCTGCCTCCCTGAAGGCCTGTTCCATCCAGTGAGCATGGGAATCTGTATTCAGGAGAGAGAGTGCTGGAAGCTTATCGTCCATATCATTACCCCGGGAATTAGTTGGTCTTGGCTGGATTGAAAGGGTGAGCTTTGATCTGTCCATGCGAAAGTTCATGGAGATCCCACGAAAATGCGTCAGATTTGTCTTTTTTAATTCTCAAGCGAATGGTTACACTTTCGCCGTAATCTTGATCAAGGAGTTGTGCCTCGTAAGTTTCAATCAATCGATAAACCAAATTTGCATGTTCAAAATCGCACTGACATTCTAAAGAGACTCTGGGTACAAATTTGCGCTTCTTCAAGAGTGGTAAAGCTTCTTGAACAACCCCACCATAAGCGCGCATCAAACCACCTTTGCCCAGTTTGGTACCACCAAAATAACGTGTAACTACCGCTAACACATTGGTCAGATTTGCCCCCACTAAGACATTGTAAATAGGTTTTCCTGCTGTACCCGCTGGTTCACCATCGTCATTGACCCGCCAGACCTCCTCATCACCAACACCGATGCGCCAGGCAAAACAATGATGATTCGCTATATACTCACGCTTTTTTATCTCACTGAGCAATACCTGAACTTCTTCCTCAGTTTTAAGAGGAAATATTTCAGCAATAAACCTTGATGCTTTTATCTTCGTCTGATGTTGACAATTATCAATGGGTTGGACCCAGCTTATATCACTCATTTCAATACCGTAAATTTTCTGGACATCACAGCATCAACTGTCTCGATCTGAACAAAATAGACACCGGCCGGACTGGCTTCAGGCACATTCAAATTAATAATTTTTACACCCTCTGATCGTAACCTGCTTTCACTATATACCAGTTGGCCACGAAGGTTGAAAATCTTCAGATCAACCCTGCCAGGTTTAGCAAGCATAAGGCTTAATTGTGGTAGTGCTATACTGAGGATACTGGGATTTGGCCAGAGGGTCTGGATAACATTTTCCAGGGGTAGGGTGTTTCCTTCAAAACTGAGTTTATACATGAGATCGTCTTCGCGATCACCATTTACCATGGGGAATATCAGGTAATCCACGCTGCTTACGTTTTCGCAGAGGGTCCAATAATCACCAACTGCTGATTTGAGTGAAGATCCATCCTCATAACTATGATAGGTTAAAAAGACACGCTGATCAGAAGTTAGCTCATTACCCATGACGTAAAAATCGCTGTAACTTGGTATGGTAAACTTGCGAAATGATATTTCAAATGGATCCATGAAAAAATCGAAATCTATGGGGTAGGTCAGAGGCAATGCATATTCATGAAGCGTTACTTCACTGAGCTCTGATGCGTCTGGGTAGTACATATTGTTAACAGCCCTGGAACCTGTAAAAACATTATAGAGTGCATACTTTCCCAAAGCGTCAGCTAAACTTGAATTCCACGATGATGAGCTCAATACCAGTTCTAAATTATCCGTAGCTTCCCGATCAGATATATTTTCCCATATATCCAGCATGATATGTTTTCCGTCTGATTGCCCATATTCAATATCAAGGATTTGACCGAACAAACCATGTCCATACGCGAACGCGAATCCATATCTATCATCGTTGAGGCTGGGAAAATTTGACTGCCTGAAATTGTCAGCGACATAGGCATGATAATCGTCAACCTGGGGATAGCACTTTTCTTCCATCCAGGTACTTGAAATTTCATACCAGTAAGCGTTGGAGGAAACAGGCTCAAAGGGGTAAGCATACCTCAACTGGACCATATGAAAAAATTCATGGGCAATGGTGACACGGAGAGCGTCCAGTCCCTTTGTGGCATAACTACTCTCAACATAATCATTGTCAATGACCAGATAGGTTATGGAAGGAGCAGAATTCCCAAAGTAAGTCATCCCATAGTAAGAACCGTTCCAGTCCCTTATATATAGATCCAACTCATCTCCATCGATACCATCATCAGGGAGGGGCGGGAGGAACCCAAGATTGTTCACAATGACAGTGTAAGCAGAATCTGCTGCCAGAGCTGCTTCATAGACATAGCTTGGCGTGCCTGAAACTCCTGTATTTGCGACTGCATTTTCCCCCGTCCGCGTAAAATGAATTCTAAAGTGACCATCTGGACTGACAATGGACTCATCAAGGAGGGTCTCATCGAAATTTGGAATATCTCTATCTCCGCTCCGCGTGATATGTGTTTCAGCGTGGGGCATCATGGTAAATCCGCATTTATGTGCAAGCTTGGTTTGCCCCCATGCACCAGTGACCAGGAGGATGCTAGTGAGAAGATAGCGCATGACTACTTTTTCCGGAATGCGATCCGAATGGGGACACCTTCAAACCCAAATTGCTCACGGAAACGGTTTTCGATATACCGCTTATAAGCAGTTTTAATGAGGTCAGGATGATTTGTAAAGATGACTATCACAGGAGGTTCAACGGCAACTTGTGAACAATAGTTCAATTTTATTTCTTTGCCCTGGGGCGAAGCAGGTTGCAATCTCGCCACCGCATCCTCAAGAAACAAGTTGAGCTGTCTGGTCTGTATACGTTTTTGTTGTTCTTCATGAATCTGCTTGACAAGATCCACTAATTTAAATATTCGTCTTCTCTCCAGTGTTGAGATGAACTGAATCGGATAATGTCTCAATTCAAACATATCATCAATAAGATTTTGTTTGAAATCTCGCATGGTGTTGGTCTCTTTTTCAATAAGATCCCACTTATTGACCCCCACAATGAGACCCTTGCCGGCAGCCAGCACTTCTTCCATGACCCGGGCATCATGAGAAACAAAACCCTTCTCAGCATCTATCAGGACGATGACGACATGGGCACTTTTAATAGCCTGTTGAGTACGAATCGTACTGTAATATTCGATAGAATCAGTAACCTTGGCTTTACGTCGTAAACCGGCTGTGTCAATCATTTCATAGGACTGTTCAAAATAATTGAAAGTAGTATTAATAGAGTCCCGAGTTGTACCTGGAATATCTGTGACAATTTGCCGATCAACACCAAGCAGGGCATTTGTCAGACTTGATTTTCCTGCATTAGGCATGCCCACAATAGCGAAACGAATCACATTCTCATCAATAGTTTCTTCAATTTGAATCTCACCAAATGTTGAGACAACTTTATCAAGTGCATCACCAATACTGCGACCATTCAGAGCGCTTACTGGAAACACCTCGCCAATTCCCAGTTGGTAAAAAACATGAGCCTGGTTTTCGACTGTGGCATTATCCGCCTTGTTAGCCAGTAGCACCAGTGGCTTTTTGGATCGCTTGGCTTTTTTAACAATTTCTTCATCTTCCCAGGTGATTCCCACAACACTATCCACCATGAGCATGATGACATCTGCTTCATCAATAGCCGTTAAGGCTTGTTTGCGGACTTCCTTATCGATAACATCTGAACTCGAGGGGATATATCCACCAGTATCTACGAGGAAAAATGAATGCCCCGCCCAATCAGTTTCCATAGCGAGGCGGTCACGCGTGACCCCTTCCTGCTCATGAACTATTGAGAGGCGTTTCCCCACAATTCGATTGAATAGGGTAGATTTTCCAACATTTGGCCGTCCTACAATAGCGACGACAGGTAATCTCAGCTCCATGGGCTTAGTATCTCCAACATATCTTCATGGTGGATATACACAGGTACACCCAGTTTATTTTCAATATCTTCACGTGTGTGGTCATCCAGAGTAATCCCATCTTCACTAAACATGCGATAGGATAAATACACGGCATCCGTTTTGACTTTTTCCATTAGCTGGGTGACTACATCTCTGGCTGAGACCAGTCCAGTAACGGTGACACTCTCTGCGCCCAACCAGTCATTCAAAATTGGTACTATTTCATAGTCCAGATTATCGATTTCATCAAGCGTAGGTGTAATCGTTTCCTTCAGGAAGGGATATCCAAGAATCCCTGTAGCAAAAACCAAACGGGTTGGTTTTTTCAATGTGGGAGGCAACATAGGGATGCTGGCCTTAAATCGATTTGCAAAATCTCTGCATTGTCCTACACCATTTTCCACCATGGAGAAATCACCGTAGTAGCTATCATCTGGGATGGGCATGTCAGCCAAAATAAAGAACTCATCACTGAGGAGTACGAAATTCTCGAATCCAGGTACCTTAAAATTTTTCTGCTCAATCTCAAACCAATCGATGAACTTCCTGGCTGTCTCAGGTGTATATGAAGTCAAATCAGGCTCACCTTCACGATACTTTGTGAGACCCACTGGAACAATCGATATGGATTGAACACCAGGAGCCATTTTGATGAGATCATTGATGGTCTGGAGTAATATTTCACCGTCATTCCAACCTGGACAGAGTACAATTTGAGTATGTAGCTGAATTCGGTGAGAAGTCAGATATTCAAGTTTTTCAGTGAGGCGATCATCTTTGCCGTACAGGAGCATTTTGCGTCGTGTTTCTGGATCGGTAACATGTACACTGATGTAAAGGGGACTGAGTTGCTGTTCAATCACTCGTTCAAGTTGTTTGGGTCCCATGTTTGTCATGGTGATATAGTGACCATGCAAAAAACTGAATCGAAAATCACCATCTTTGAAGTTTAAAGCATCCCGCACACCTGGAGGGTTCTGGTGGGCAAAACAGAAAACACAGTTATTGGCACAGGATCTTATTTTCATCGGTTCAACGATGATCCCAAGTTCCTCATCCAGGCTTTTTATGATATTAATTTCTTGAGCGATGCCATCTCTCAATATTTTTATTTTGAGTTCTTCATCAGCTGCATAAAACGTGTAATCAATTTCATCAGATATGTTGCGATCATTAATAGATAACAAATCATCACCTACCTGAATGCCCATGGCTTCAGCTGGTGTTTTTGGAGTAATGGCTACAATTTTCATCGCGTGAATATATCCAGTACCTCAGGGCGATGAAATGATTTGATCACATCAAGGTTGATTCGCTTTCAGCCCAGCAGCAAAATTTTAAGTGAATGTCCAATCTCAGCTATTAAACCGGTGGAGGTTAGTCGTGCGAGTGTTCAGGGGATTATATATAGCGCATAAACCCTTCGAGAGCCTCCAGCCTACGCAATCCTGGCTCGGCTTGGCAGGCAGGGAGACAAGTCTCGGATGTGTCTTGCTGAGGCCCTCGAAGCATAATACCGTACGATTAACCTCCGCCACATTGCTAAGTATTTTGCGAATGCGTGAATCCCTCATTGTTAACCCGCAGGGAGCGTCTAAATTTTCCGCGATATTGTCGGTATTTATTCTATAGAGGTGATAATATGTCCATCATTCCCTTTTGCGGAACGATCTTTAACCCTGAAAAATTTCCGAATCTATCCGAAGTAATAGCCCCTCCTTACGATGTAATTTCACCTGAAGAAAGACGCTTTTTTCTATCACGTTCACGTTTTAATAGTGCTCGTCTTATTGTGGGTGATGAAAAAGAGGGTGACTATTTTGAGGATGAATTTTATGAAGGTACCCGGGATCTGATGAAGAAGTGGCATGAAGATGGATCTTTGTGCAAACGTGAACAGCCCGGGCTCTTTTTTCTACACCAATTTTTTACTGGTCCAGACGGAGAGCAACATATTCGGAAGGGCTTCATTGCACTTATGCCGCTGGCTCCGTATGGAGCAGATACAGTTCGAGCTCATGAAAAAACACATGCCGGGGCTATCAAAGACAGACTTCGCTTAACCTCCGTCACCAAAACCCACTTTTCTCAAATCTTTTTTACTTATCAAGATGCTGAAAATACTGTTATTGAGTTACTGGATGAATCCTTGTCCAAAGCTGTGCTCAAACTGCATGGCAGAGATGAAGCCACAGGTGTGGAAAATATTTGCTATTTGATTGAAGATGAAGACGTGATTGCAGAAGTCCAGGAAATGATGGAAGACAAACCTGTCTTTATCGCTGATGGGCATCATCGCTATGAAACGCATAGTCAGTACCAGAAACAACGTCTGGCAGAAACTACTTTTTCTGAAATAGATGCAAACTACATCATGGGTTATTTCTCATGTGCTCAGGATAAAGGCCTAAAAGTTTATCCTACTCATCGCACCTTTCGGGGCTTGCCTGACTTCTCTTACCAGATGCTCCAGGACAAACTATTCGACTATTTTGAAATACTAAAAATGGATATCGAGGATCTTGAATTGGCACATGATCATCGCACTCTGATTATGGCTAATGAAGAGGGTGAACCCATGGCCCTGCGGCTTAAAGATGAAGCTTTCAATGATCTGCGTCATAGTCTGTCTGATCCGATCCTGGCAGAAGTGGATACCGTCACTCTCGAGGAGATCATCATTAAGCGTATCTTGAAGTTGACAGATGAAGATTTGCAACACCATCGCTATATCGAATACCACAGAGATATTGAAGGTTTCTGGGAAGCTTTGAGAACAGGTAGTCAGGTTGGATGGATTATGAACTATCCTGACAATAATATTTTATTCGAAATAGGGGGGCGCAACTTGCGTCTACCGCAAAAGAGTACCTATTTCTTTCCCAAGCTACCCACAGGTATTGTTTTTAGAGAATTGGAGGACTAGTCACCGATGAAGCCAAAATTGTTTATTCCAGGACCCACACATGTGGAACAGGATGTGCTCGATGCTCTCGCGCAGTATCCTATTGGACATAGGACAACAGATTATCGGGACCTGCAGTCCAAAGTTGTGTCTGGAATTAAGGAATGCCTCTATACTGAACAATCTGTTTTGGTTTCTACAAGCTCGGCAACCGGTCTCATGGAGGCTGGAGTCCGAAATCTCAGTAAAAAAAAGGTAGCAAATTTTGTGTGTGGTGCCTTTTCAAAAAAACAGGCTGCCATCACCAGGGCTTGTGGTCTCAATCAAGATGTATTTGAAGTTGAGTGGGGCCAGGCAATCACTGCTGAACATGTCAATGATGTCTTGTCTAAAGGCGACTATGATCTGGTGACAATAGTATTTAATGAAACCTCTACTGGAGTTATGAATCCTCTGCAGGAAATCGCCGATGTGGTGAATAATTATGACGATGTCCTGCTCATGGTGGATGCTGTCAGCGGGATGATGGGAGCTCCAATCAAAATTGATGAGTGGGGCGTTGATATGGCTTTGGCCAGTGTGCAGAAAGCTTGGGCACTACCGCCTGGCTTTGCCATTACATCGCTGTCTGACAGAGCTCTGGCACGCAGCCATTCGATTCCAGATGCCCAAAAAGGGTTTTACTTTGATTTTGTAAGAATGCATAAGGCCGGAGAGAAATCTGAAACACCCGTTACACCTTCAATCCCGCATCTTTATGGTCTTTCGGTACAATTGGACCGGATTAAAGCTGAAGGATTAGAAAATCGTTTCGCACGACATAGAGAAATGGCGGACAGGGTCAGGGACTGGGGTCGCGATAAATTTGGTCTGTTCGCTGAACCAGGCTATGAATCAGATACGCTGACCTGTTTCAACAATGACGCGAATATTGATCTTCTTGCTCTCGCTGATGCCATGAAATCAAAAAATTATCTTATCTCAGGTGGCTATGGTGACCTGAAGGGCAAAACTTTCCGACTCGCGCATATGGGGGATCTGAAAATGGCAGATATTAACGATGTACTTGACGTACTGGATGGGGTCATTGAAACGCTATGACTAAAAAAATTCTGATTACTGATCCACTCTCACCAGCAGGGAAAGAAGTCTTAGAGGCAGCCGGCCTGGACGTGATAGAAATATTGGATCAAGATGCTGACAAAATGGCAGCAGTTCTACCCGAAGTAGAGGGTTGGATCATTCGTAGTGGCACCAATATCGGAGCTGATGAAATTGCGAAGGCAAGTTCTCTCAGAGCCATTGGCCGAGCTGGTGTTGGAGTAGACAATATCGATATCAAAGCTGCGACTGCTAGCGGAGTTGTTGTTATGAATACTCCAGGGGGCAACACCATTTCAGCAGCCGAGCATACCGTTGCCTTAATGATGTCACTGGCTCGCAATATTCCTGCTGGCGACAGCTCCATGAAGGTCGGAAAATGGGATCGTAAGCTGCTGGTAGGGACTGAGCTAAATGGTAAGACACTTGGACTAATAGGTCTGGGGCGAATCGGCCAGGAAGTCGCTCGAAGAGCTTTGGGTTTGCAGATGAAGGTGATCGGATATGATCCCTATGTCTCTCAGGATCAGCTGGTTGTAAAAGATATTGAAGTCCAAAGTCTTGAGGATACTCTCTTGCAGTCTGATGTGATATCACTCCATTTACCCCGTACTGAAGATACACTAAATCTGATTAGTACGCCTGAACTTGAGAAAATGAAGACCTCAGCCATGCTCATCAATTGTGCCAGGGGGGGATTGGTCAATGAGTCTGACCTGGCCCATGCACTGGACAGCGGAATAATTGCCGGTGCAGCAGTAGATGTGTATACCAGTGAGCCCGCAGTGGGTAATCCACTTGTGGGGGCCAGCAATATCGTGCTTACACCCCATTTGGGAGCTAGCACGCGTGAAGCTGGAGAGAATGTTGCAGTTCAAGTTGCCACTCAGTTGAAAGATTATCTCATTGATAATCGCTTGAGTAATACCATCAATCTTCCCATTGCAGATATGAGTATACTGAAAACAATGGGCGACTCACTAGAATTAGCGTATAAGCTGGGAAGTTTACAACACCCACTTCACAAAGCAGGCATAAAATCTATTCGACTTAGCTATAATGGCGATCCTGAGCATATCACGCCCTTACTCTATTCAGCATTTGAAGGGATAATGAAGGATCGTTTTGATGGAATCATTAATCTCATTAACGGTAAATCAGTTGCTGAGTCTCGTGGCATCTCATTAAGTACCCTTTCGGACCCACATGTTAGTCAGGTTCAGAATGTGGTGGCCGTTAAGGTAGAGTCGGCAGATGGAGCCAATTGGGAGCTACTGGGATATATAGACCAACATGGTGGTAAGCGCTTGATCCGAGTAAATGACTATCATATTGATGTACTCTTAGATGGCCCGTTGCTCATGATTTTGAATGCTGATGTTCCAGGGGTTGTTGGTGAAGTGGGTACCCTGTTGGGAAATTGTGGTGTCAATATTGCGGAATATTCATTAAGTCGCCTTGAGAATGACACAGCATTGTCACTCATCAAGTGTGATTCTGCTCCAACTGATGGAATCATTGACAAATTAAAAAGTATTTCTTCCATCAAGTCGTGCTATTTTCTTGGGTGACAGTTTTTAATATTATTGCCAAGAGGGGACATAGTCGCTGTCCATCTGTCCCTGATAAAACTTTAGAGGTATCAAGATGACCGAAGAAGAAAAACAACCTGAACAGGAAGAAATTAAGTCAGATCGTGGCTCAAAAATGATGAACGATATGATTAAGGGTTTACGTGATTTTGGCTCAGCTGCGCTGGATAAGGCTGAAGAATATGGAAAGATCGCTACTGAAAAAGCCGAAGAACTCACCAAGCTTGGTAAAATCAAATTGGATATTCATCAATTAAATCGCAGCCGGACAAAAAATCTTGCTGAATTGGGTGAATTGGTTCTCAATTTGGGTGAAGAGAAAAAATTAAAGAAACTTGATGAACATGAGAACTATGTGACACTCGTTAAATCCATAAAGGCTTTAGATTTAGAGATCAAGGAGAAAGAAACTCAAGCCGAGCATGCTGAAGTTGCAGAGAGTGAAGAGAGCGCAGCGGACAAGGGCTAAAGAGGATATTTTCACCCCGAGTGAAATGACTTCTGCACAATTAAATTGACTCAAAAATCCTTGTTATCAATTGCACTACGGAGTATACTTCGCAGTCAAACAGGATAGGAACAGAAAGCGGTAAAATGATCGGAAGGAAAAGTAGTATAAAAATGAATACCAGTGATGGATTTCGATTTTTCCTGATCAACGATAAAAAGAATCGGGTGAGAGAAATGTTTTTCTCCAAGCCAGTGGTTCTTTCAGTGGGTATTACCATGTCCCTGGCTGTTATGGCTGTGGGTGCCTTCCTTTACTCAGGTCTTTCAAGTGCACAATATGATCTCAAAGTTCAGAGCCTCAAAAGCCAGAATAAAGAACTGGTTCGTGTCATGGAGGACATGAAAATTCGTCTTGATGATGCAGAAATTAAATTGACTGAACTTGTAGATCAGGACGAAGCTTTGCGAATCTATGCTGATCTTCCATCAGTAGATGATGATGTACGTGCACTGGGTACTGGTGGAGCCGTCAATGACTACGCACAAAACTACAATGATCTTATCCCAAATACTGATCTAAACTTTAATTCTCTTGAAGGGAACCTGTCCAGTTTGGGTCGGGAAATCACACTTCAACTCAATAGCTATGAGCAAATTTATTCCAAATTGTCCCAGGATGTAGAGCGCTTACGCAAAACGCCTTCAATTCCTCCGGTAAATCGTGGGTATTTGACATCGTCCTTCGGATCACGTCCTGATCCTTGGACTGGCAAGCGTAGAATGCACCATGGCCAGGATTTTGGCGTTCTTACTGGAACTCCTGTCTATGCACCTGCAGACGCTGTCGTAAAATCACGCAATGGTAAAACAGGCTATGGCAATACGATTATTTTAGACCATGGGTATGGGATTAAAACTGTATATGCCCATTTAAGTAGATACAGTGTTAAACCCGGGGATAAAGTGGAACGTGGAGATTTAATAGCCTATTCAGGGAATACTGGCAGAAGTACTGGACCTCACCTTCATTATGAAGTTAGGGTTAATAATGTACCAGTTAATCCCAGGCACTACTTCCTGACTGACAAAATCGAATTATAGAGTTTTTCACCCATTAATATTTTAAACGTCCGGAGTTTTCCGGACGTTTTTTTTATCTAAACTTATGTATAGCAACTAAATGAATATTTTCAACAAATTTACTCCTCTACTTCTTCTAACGCTGTTGATGAATATTGGTGTTGCTGAAGAGCAAAGTGTCCGTATCAAGGCGGTGGGGGACATCATGCTGGGATCCTATCATCCTGATGGGTTTCTACGTCCTGATGAAAAGGGAAGTATCCTCAAATATATTCGTCCCCTAATACGTGACGCAGATATAACAATTGGCAATTTGGAGGGAACCCTGTGCGATAGTGGTACTACCGAAAAATGTGAGCCTGACTCCATAGATTGCTATGTCTTCCGAATGCCCGAAATTTATGGTGCAGACCTAAAATCAGCTGGATTCGATTTTCTCTCCCTGGCAAATAACCATATTGGGGATTTTGGTACAGAATGCGTCACCAAAACCGAGGAAGTCCTGGACAGTCAGAATATTGGTTGGTCAGGTCGCCCTGGGACATACTCATCTAAAGCGGTGAGTGGTGTTCAGATTGCCTTTATTGCTTTTCACAGTGGTGGATACTGCAATAGTTCTCTCGATCTAGAAAATGCTGCTGAGATGGTATCTAATTTGAAACTCGATCATGACATTGTAGTTGTTTCAATTCATGGTGGAGCCGAAGGTCTCGCTGCCATGCATCTTCCAGATAGCATTGAGTATTATCTGGGGGAAAACCGCGGCCACATGATCGAGTTTTCCCATAGAATGATAGATGCTGGTGCTGATTTGATCATGGGGCATGGACCCCATATTGCCAGGGCTATGGAGTTATACAAGGGTAAGCTTGTCGCGTATTCCCTGGCTAATTTTGCCACTTATGGAAGATTCAACCTTCAGGCAGAAAGACGCTTTGGGGCAGTATTGGATATCAAACTAAGTCAGGACGGAGATTTACTGGGGGCCAGGATCATCTCAATTGAGCAAAAATACTGGGGAGTACCCTTCGTGGATAAAGAGCATCGGTTTAGTCATCTTGTTGATTCTCTGTCAGCTGCGGATCTCCCTCTCTCCGGTGCTAGATTCAAGTCTGATGGTACCCTGATTTTAGCAGATTAATCATTCGAATTGCCCACTTTTATAGCCTTGTAGGTCGCTAGATGGAAAAATATATTCAGCGTTGTTAGCTGGGGCTTAATGTTTTTGAAAGCGAGATTTGATCATAAATAATACAAAGAAATATTATATCGAGACTTACGGCTGTCAGATGAATGAATACGATTCAGAATTAGTCGCAGGTCTTTTAGAAAAAGAGCAATATGCCCGTACTGAAGTGGCAGATGATGCTACTCTTATTTTAGTAAATACCTGCTCAGTTCGCGAGCATGCTGAGGAAAAGGTGCATGCCCGTTTAGGCAACTTAAAGGTGTTTAAAGACCGCAATCCAGAGGTGAAAATTGGACTGCTTGGGTGTATGGCGCAGAATCTTAAAGAGGACCTGCTAAAGAGAAAACCTTATGTGGATATTATTCTTGGTCCTGATTCTTATCGTAAACTGCCTGATATGATCTCCCAACCCCTGGAGAGTACAGATCATGTCGTGGATACCAAGTTGAGCAGGATGGAAGTCTATGATGACCTTTTCCCAGCCCGACGCGAAGGTATTAATGCCTGGATTTCCATTATGCGAGGTTGCGATAAATTTTGCACTTTCTGTATTGTTCCTTTTACAAGAGGACGGGAAAGAAGTCGCTCAATTGAGAGTATTGTCGAGGAAGTAAAACAGATCAGAGACGATGGATTTAAAGAGGTCACCTTACTTGGTCAAAATGTGAACTCTTATCATCATGAGGGTCACAGATTTCATGAATTACTCCAGGAAGTTTCTCAGATAGCAGGTATTGAACGGATCAGATACACTTCACCACATCCACAGGATTTTGATGATGAATTGATAGAAATTCACGCCAGCAATCCCAAGATTTGCAATCACATTCATTTTCCTTTGCAGGCCGGTAGCGATGAGGTTCTGGAACGCATGAACAGGACTTATACAAAACAGCATTTCCTGGATCTTGCCAGGAAAATGAAGGACAATATTCCTGGCCTTGCCCTGAGTACGGATATGATTGTAGGTTTTCCTGGTGAAACAGAAGCTGATTTTCTTGAGACAATTGACGTGATGGAGCAGATTAAATTTGATACTGCATTTACTTTCAAATATTCTTCACGTCCAGGCACAAAAGCCGCTGATTTTGAGGACACAGTAACAGAGGAAGACAAGCAGGATCGGCTTCTGCGCATGATTACCATGCAAAGAGAGCACACGTTATTGAGAAATCGTGAGCATATTGGTGAAATATTTGAAGTTCTCGTAGAAAAGAATTCAAAAAAGTCCGAAAATCAACATCAAGGTAGAACACGCTCCAATAAAATTGTTATATTCGATAAAGCTGGTGAACAACCAGGTGATTTAGTCAATGTCAAAATCATTGATGCGCAAGGGATCACTCTGTTTGGTCAGATCGTAGATTGAGGGAATAGATGAAAGAAATTAAAATCTTTATTACAGTTGCAATACTTCTAACCGTTGTATGGGTGTTTACCCAAAATGCAACGCCTGTTGAACTGAAGCTAATGGGTGCCGTTTATACGGGTATACCTTTGTATGTCGTTATCCTCGGATCAGTCGTATTAGGTATTCTCTTTGGTTTCTCTATCACCATTGGTCAAAACATCAAATTACGACAAGGTTTGAAATTAATTGATCGTGAACGTGAGAAACTACAGGGAGAAGTTGATAAACGTCGGCAGGCAGTACTGGAAAAAGATGAGGAAGTGGAACCCACAAACAAATAGGGATTAAAACATACCATGGACCTTATCACCATATTATTTGTAGTTATATTTGTAGCCCTTGTGGGGTTGCTTATTAGGTACTTCTTCTTTAGTCAACCCAAGAAGATAGGAGCCAGGGGAGCCGAAATTAAAGCGCTCAATCACATTCTCGCTGGAGAAAAGAAGCAGGCGCTGCAGCAGCTCTCTGATATAGCTCACAGTGATACTTCAAATCACGGAGCATTTCTCCAGGTTGGTGATCTTTACCGACAACTGGGAAATCCTGAACAAGCCATCATTGTGCATGAAGATGTTCTGAATCGACAGGGGATTGGTCAAGATTTCCTCCTTATGGCACACGAACGTCTCGCAAAAGATTATGAAGCGATGAAACAATATCCTCAGGCTGTTCAGCATGCTGAGGCTATTCTTAAGCTGAAGAAGAAAGATACCTGGGCCATAAAAGCATTACATCGTTTTGCTGTCAAACAGGCAAAATGGGCTGATGCCATCAAAGCTTTTCAGAAGGAGAATGCTGTTGGCGGTCAGGCTGATCCACTTTTACCTGCCATATATAAGACACAGGAAGCCCTTCAGCAGAAGCAGGCTGGGAAAAAGTCTGAAGCTATCACGCTTTTAAAACATGCCATCAAGCTGAACAACAAGTGTGCTGCTCCTTATTACCAGCTTGGAAAAATTCGTCAGGAAGAAGGCAATTTTAAACATGCTATCGATTTTTTCACCAGTTTTGTTGAATTAGATCCGACTGCTGGAAGCATTGTCTTCGCTGAGATTGAGAAAATGTACTTTGAACTGGGGCAATTTGAACAAGTCGAGCAATTCTATCAACGCCTCCATCAGAAGCAACCTGATAACCTTGAAGTTGTCATTGGACTGGCAAATTATTTTGAGCGCAAGGGAGAATTTAGAGATGCTCTCACGCTGCTTGAGGAAATTAAGGAGCCAGACCATTCAAATCTGAGTTTCATCTTTGGCCGTATAAATATGCTGGAAAAGCTTGGACACAAAGATACGCTCAAAACAACCATCGAAGACTTTATTGCCTCGGATCGTCAGAAACGCATACTTACCTGCCCCGACTGTGGAAATATCACCGATGAACCCCGATACATTTGCGACAAATGCGGATGGGTAAAACACGCCTGATTAAATCATCCCTTCTGGTGATTCTATTCATTGGAAGCATCTCCAGCACATCTGCTCAAGACGTGGATGGATTATTATCTCTCATCCAACTCGGCAAGATAGATAGTGCCAAGGCAATCCTAGCTGATATGAGTTACGAATATCCAGGTCACCCTGGCGTGAGATACGCCCGAGCCATTATTCAAGACGATGCGTTGGTGGCTGCCGGGATTTATAAAGATATTGCCCGGAATGATGCTGGTAGCAAGTATGCTGCCTCTGCATATATGCATCTTGGTGAATATTATTATGCGCAGGGACTCTATATCCAGAGTCGCCAGTTTTTTTCCCGATTGATACGCTTTCACCCTAATCATCCAGATATTGTCAATGCAGTAAATTTATCGCTGAGAGCTGGTATTGCTGCCAGGCAAATGGATAGTGTCTATATCGATCTTGCGAATATCCTTGATCTATATCCTAATGTAGCGTTTGATATTCCTGAGGAATTGGATCTTACCAGACTACCAGGTCGCAAAACAGATCGCCTGGCTCCCTCTCCACCACCAACTCGAGGGGTTGCTCCAATACGCGGTCTTGGTCAGGATGTGGGTGGTGGAAATATTGAGCCGAAGGGACATTTCTCATTACAAGCGGGGGCTTTTGGAAGTTATGACAATGCGAGAAGGCTCGCAGATCAAATCGAGTCGATTGGATATTCTGCCTCCATTAAAGAACGTTCTACAAATGGTAAAACACTTTATTTAATCATGGTGGGCGATTATCCCTCGAAAACAGCTGCTCTTAGCGTTGCGGACATGCTCGATGCTGCCCTGGGCATTCCCTCGTTCCCAGTAGCAAATAATTAACATGGGAATGTATGTGGTCCGGTGGCCACTGCAGCCTTCAAAGCTGTTATGCCGGTGGAGAGCCGGCGGATAGGTTCGACTCCTATACATTCCCGCTAAACAATTCAGAAAAGAGTGGCATTTACCCGTCTTATTCATGAATAACCGTCCCATATATCCTCAGAACTTAAGAAAATCCATCAGGCTCATGCTTTTACTGCTTCTAACGCTTTTATTGAGCGCGTGTAGTCAAGGGTTGCGGCTAAAAAATCTGGTAAATTATCCCCTGAGTCTGTCCAGCCTGGATGCTCTGGATACCCTGAAAATATCTCCCGAATTTGTTAAGTATGCAGGTACAGAAGTGGTCACGTTTCGAAATTTTAACAGGGATATTCATATTCAGGGTCGACCTGAGATTCGACCCATGTGGATGGGTGATGTCAGGGGCTGTCTTCAGGTAGATCAGGATGCAAAAGTATATATAGCAGATTTCAATTTCCAGATGACACATGCAGACACGGCTCTGATTAGAGTTAGTTCGGGACATCTTATTCTTGAAAATTGCGATTTCATATCAAGCGATTTCTGGGCGATAGAGGTTGATTCAGGAGCTTTTTTAGAATTGCGGAATGTAAAATTTTCTGCTTTAGGTGCGGGAGCCATTAAGCTAAATGGTGGTATAGTCAAAATGATGGATACTCACTTTGATCATATCAGTAAAACAGCTGTGTATGCCAGCAGTGGTGACCTGCTGGAAATTCATAATTCAACTTTTCGAAATACAATGGGATCAGCACTGGAAATAAATTCAGTGAATGAAGTATGGTTGGATTCGGTTCTGATTATTGATTCTTTTCAGGATGGAATGACCATCAACGATTGTGATTATGTACTCATTAATCAGGTTGAGTCCAGGGAAAATGGTCGACACGGGTTGAACTTGAACGATGCTAGTATTTGTGGCATTCTGAATTTCTCAGCGTTGGGGAATCTAGTAGATGGCATCCAAATGGATGATGTAGACACACTTCGCATGGTCAATTCTGAATTTATCGGGAATGGTCAAAGTGGAGGGGTAATTACCAATACTCAACGTAGTCGGATAGCTGGTATAAGAGTGGGTCATAATGAAGGGGACGGGCTGCAGTTTACTCGAGGACAAGAGTTATGGATCAACCGATCATCTTTCCAGGCAAATCTACTTGCTGGGCTTAGCATAGATTCGTTGAAATCCATTGAGCTAGGACAACTAAGCTTGGTCAACAATGGTCATGGAGTGCTGGTGACACATTTTGACAGTTTGGCTATACATAATGGCCTGATGAGTTCGAATCGCAACAATGCTGCTGAACTAAAAAATGGTGATTATGTTTCAATTTCGAAGAATTTAATTAAAGGGAACAGATTGGGTCTGGTGATAAGTGACTTACTATTTACCAACCTGGATTCAAACCGAGTTGAATCCAATAAGCTTGGAAACGATATTCGCTCCATTTCAAACTTGAGTATGAATGACAATGTGTGGGTGTCGAATGAATCTGGAGCCTATTTCTCTGAAATCGCCTCAATGTCCAGCGATCAGGATCAATGGCTTTCCAATCTTGATACCGGATTAGAAGTATTTTCTGTAAAAGAATTGCTAATCTCAGACGCCAGAATTCATAATAACAGAAATGGTGCTCGCCTGAATGAAGTATCAGCTCGAATGGAGTCTGTTTCCATCGATTCAAGCAGGGATGCAGGCTTGAAATTGATGAATGGCAGTTTAGTGATACATAAGCTGAGAGCCCAGCATAACGGTACTGCCATCGAGCTTGGTGAGGGAACTCAGGCAAAAGTTACACAAAGCCACTTTGGCAGCAATGAGCTTACTATTAATGCAGAAGCCTCTGTTTCGCTAACCCTGTCATTCTCAAAGATGACTGATTCTCGAAAGGGAATCCGCCTGGGGAACTATGCTGAAGCAAGTATACTCTCAAATCAATTTGATCTGATAGACGGTTATTGTGTGGAATTATCCGGGCCACATATCCATTCACTCATGCTGAGGCAAAACGTCATATCTCAAACTGGTGGAATCTTGAACTCACAATCTGTCTCGGGGGACATTCGAGTTAGAAGTAATACTTTTGCCAGGAATATGGGTGGTATTAGGGCTTCGAAGCGTACGATGAGTCGTTTAGACCATAATATATTTTACCGCACTGATATGATTGATCCTCAAATTATGAGAGATGAAAACCTTTACAGATGGAATTGCATATTTCCACAGATAGCAGCGCAACCATCTGATTCAACTGAAGCTCTAAATATTAATATTGACCCTGATTTTGGAGCAAACTATTATTTAAATCCAAACTCACCCTGTCTGAGTGGGGGAGACAATGGATTCCTCATAGGTGCTCTTGGAGGAGTTCCAGAAGCACGTCCCAGCCTGCAGCCATAAAATGTGGGAACGTGTGGGCCGCATGATTGTATAAATTCCCATTACTGGAGAAAACTCACCAGTTTAAAACCGATTTATTTATAGGTAGCACAAAAAATATATGCAAATCACTCTGAAACTATTATTCCTACTCATTTCAAGCCTCGCTACCTTTGCTCAGGTCGGAACATGGGATAAAATTCCCACCCTTACAGAAATCAGAACAATCCTGCCGCTCGAGAATGAGGTCATCATGGCCAGTGACGGTGGTCTCCTCGTGTTCAATAAGGCTACGGGACTGTTTAGTTATGGAATCCAGGATGAAGTAACTGAAAACCTGGACCTTAATATCACTTATATCGATTCAGATAATCTTCTGTGGATAGGTTCCCGAAGCCCGGGACCCATTGTCGAGGTGATGGATTTAAATACGCATAATTTTCTGAATGTTGAATCTGTTGATCTGGATGCTACCAACAGCTTTATTCAAGTAGGTGATTCCGTTTACACAACTTATCAGGATGGCTTAGAAGGTGGACTCCTACTGTATCGAAAAGGTCAGTCGTCAATTGAATATCTTGACATATTTAACAATTTTCCCAATCAGAGCTCAATGAATCTGGATTTTGTGGGTGACGTCGGTCATGTAAATGGCAATCTATATTTCAGAACAAAGCATGAGATTATTTGGATTGAATTGGATGGTAGAAACCTGAAAGATCCGGTGAATTGGAATGTAGCTTCGGTCCCTTCAGGAGATTTTGAGATTAGTAGTATTGTTACCCATTTCAATTCCGTACGTCTTGCAGCTGGCAACACTATATACGAATACGATTTTGATCATTTCACCACATTATTCACGGGGGATGATGAAATCTATGATATGGTAAATGATCCTTTGCAGTCAGATCTAATCATCCTGGCTACGCAGGCAGGACTATCATCCCTGGATGTAGCCGATTCCTCAGATAGTCAGATTTATGGCCTGTCCCACATCCAGAGTATAGAGCTGTATGAAGACGAAATCTGGATTGCAAGCAGTCAAGATTTTCTATCATTGCACAAAGATCAAATTTATGAAAGCCACTCAACTAATAGGCCGAGGGATCATTTTTTTAATCGTATGATGATTGATGCCACCGGGCAAATGGTTGGTGGGGCGAAAAACGGATTCAGCATATACTCTTCCCTGGGATGGCGGACGATAAAGGCTGGAAATTTCAATTCTGGATTTGACCCAGCTACTTATAACTGGAATGAGATGATTGTCGATACACTCAATTATCAGGGAAATGCTGTCGTGGAAGACATGGTATCTGATGATGATGGAAATATCTTTATTTCTTTACAGGGTCGCGGTGTTTTAAAGCTTGATGATGAGCAACCCGGTGAATCACGATATTACAGCGCACTTGATGGCAGCATGGAACCCACCTTTGATAGTGATGTGTATGTATTGCCAGGTCAAATGGCTGTTGATAGTAAGCAGAATGTGTGGGCAACGACAAAATTTGTCCGAGAAGGGGGAGCAGTCATAAGTATTCTGACCCCTGATGACAGTGTTTATCAGATACAGCAATACCAGAGTGGCTTAAATAGTCGTTCAGTCAAATCGATTGCCGTAGATGCGAATGACCTGGTCTGGATTGGATCACAAGTTCGCACTGAACTTCAAGCCTCTGGAGGTATTCACTTACTGGAGCTTGTGGATGACGAGCCCTCAGCTGATATGGAGCTAAATATTTCAACCCTATCAGCGACTGACTCCCCGCTGGCCTCAAATGAAATATTGCAGTTGGAAGTAGACACGGACAATACTTTATGGATTCTGACACCCTCTGGTGTGCAAAGTATGGCTCTCCCTGACATTTGGTTGAGCACCTCGGATCTTAAAAATCATGCCAGCTTATATATGACCCCTAAAGAATCTGATTATTATTTTTACTGGCAGCTGACGGACTACAATGTTACCGGAATTGAAATTGATCAACGCGGTAATCATTGGTTTTTATCTTCCAACGCTGGTTTGCACGTGTTGCAGGATAACGGGAGGTGGATTAACGGAGGATATGGGTACAACACTGGAAATTCAGGTCTGTTGGACAACGAAATCTATTCAGCCGGCTTCAATGCTGAGACCGGTCAATCCTATTTCTCTACCCCCAAAGGGATTTCGGTGCTGAATACACCATTTGCCACTCCCAAAGAAACTTATTCTAGCATTCATATTTATCCACAACCCTTTAATCCTGATATTCATGAGCAAGTCATTATCCAGGGATTAATGGACAATTCTTCCGTTAGGATTTTAACTGTCCAGGGCACATTGGTGAAAGAACTAACCTATCTGAATGACGCTGTCCAGGGTTATGAAGCACAGTGGGACGGACGAGATGCTGCAGGGGATAAGGTCGGTAGTGGAGTTTACATTCTATTTTTATTCAATGACGAAGGAGAGGCAGCCAGTCAGAAAATAGCTGTGCTTCGCTGATCTATTTATGAAAATTAAAACATTAAGTTACTCCATCATTCGATTTTATCATCTTTTCAGGAAGCACATTTTGCATCGCGATGTGCAGATGTTTATTTCACCTATTACCGTTAAACATATCGAACGATATCGTCTGGCTGGGAAGTTTATTGCACCCGGCTCACGAGTTCTTGATGCTGCCTGCGGAAGTGGGTACGGTTCAGTGTTTCTCAAAGATTGCGATTATGTGGGAATAGATTTAGATGGTTCCGTACTTCAATACGCGAGCCAGAACTATACTGGAACGTTTGAGCAACTTCCCATTCAAAAGGTGGCCAGTCTGGGAGAATTTGATGCGATTATATCTTTTGAGACACTTGAACATTTAGATGATCCTAAAGCAGGTATGTTAGCCTTAATCTCCTCTTTAAAGCGAGGGGGGTCTTTGATATTGAGTTTTCCACTAAATCATCCTGACGATATTTACCACAAGACCATATTTACTCCGCAGAAAGTGGATCAACTATTTGTTGAATGTTTTGGTTCTCGTACTTTTAAAAGAACAGACTTTTTCCAATCAGCCATACTTATTGAAGAATTAAAGCAGGAATTGACTGAAACGGGAGAGGGTACTTTGACAGTGCACCTTCAGGAAATTATGGATTAATATTTTTTCTGGAAAAAGTTTAGAGCTCTGGTAAAAAAAAACGAGGACTTTCATCCTCGTTTTTTTGTCTAACAATTAGTTTAGATTTTAATCATCCATCTCGGTGATATAGCGCTCGGCCTCCAGGGCCGCCATACAGCCATTACCGGCTGCCGTGATGGCTTGACGATAGACATGGTCACGCACATCACCTGCTGCGAACACACCCTCAATATCAGTGGCCGTAGAATCTGGTTTGGTGATGAGATAGCCTGTTTCATCAGTACTAAGATAATCCTTAAATACCTGGGTGTTCGGTGAATGACCAATGGCCATGAATATACCATCAATGGCCTGCTCTCTGGTTTCTCCGGTGACCGTATCCTTTAAAATGGCACCGACAACTCCACCCTGATCAGGTTCCCCAAGAACTTTATCGATAGTAGTATTCCAGAGAACTTCAACCTTGGGATTATCCAGAACTCGCTTGCGCATAATTTTAGAACCGCGAAACTCATCTCTTCTGTGAACCAGATAAACCTTTGAAGCAAATTTTGTTAAAAAGCCGGCTTCTTCAAGTGCTGAATCACCACCACCTACGACAAATACTTCCTTGTCGCGATAGAAAAATCCATCACAGGTGGCACAGGCTGAGACACCAAAGCCCTTCAGCTTTTGTTCGGAAGGCAGTCCCAGATATCTGGCAGATGCACCTGTAGCAATAATGACAGCATCAGCTGTGTATTCCTTGTCACCAACGCTAACCTTGTGAGGTTTAGCTGAAAAATCAACTCTAGTGACATATTCAAATTTTGAAACGGCTCCAAATCGAACAGCCTGCTTACGCATGACGTCCATTAACTCAGGTCCTGTAATACCTTCTTCAAATCCTGGGTAATTTTCAACATCATTTGTAGTGGTTAGCTGACCGCCAGGTTGATCACCCTCAAAAATGATGGGTTCCAGATTGGCTCTAGCAGCGTATATAGCTGCCGTTAATCCGGCTGGTCCTGATCCAATGATTATGACTTCTTTATGGTTCTGTTCAGACATGATCTCTCCAGTATTTTATTAAAGCTACACCCTTATTATGGGGTGTTAGCGAATCATTCATTTTCAATGTAGCGTATACTTTGACACACTGAATTCAAGTTTGTTACAAAATCAATCGCTTTCGCTGTCAATTTCGAGGTCATCTATTTTGCGGTAGAGACTACTCAGGCCAATTCCCAGCATATCTGCGGCTTTAGCCTTATCACCCTCACATTTTTCAAGCATATGGAGAATATGCTTTCGTTCGAAACTGCGGCTGGCTTCCTTAAGACTATCCGGATAGCCCGATCCTGAACTTTCTGTTGTACGTTCAGGTAAATCCTCTAGTGAGATCATGTCACCATCGCTTAATAGAACTGCTCTTTCAATAATATTTTCAAGCTCTCGTACTTCACCCTTCCAATTATAATTCACCAGACTCTTCATGGCATCGTTGTCAACTCCGATGATGCGTCTCTTAAGTTCATTATTATATTTATTCACAAAATGGGTGACGAGGAGCGGGATGTCATCTTTTCTTTCAGACAATGCTGGAAGGTAAATTTCAATAATATTCAGGCGGTAGTATAGATCTTCACGGAAAGTGCCTTTTTCAACTTCTTTGACAAGATCACGGTTGGTGGCGGCTATAAGACGGACATTTACGGGGATAATTGTATTGCTTCCCAGGGGTTTGATCTCTCGCATCTCGATGACGCGGAGAAGTTTGACCTGAACCTGGAGTGGAATCTCTCCCACTTCATCAAGAAATAGAGACCCACCAGCAGCGGCTTTGAAAACACCATCCTTATCCTTGGATGCGCCTGTAAAGGCACCCTTTTTATAGCCAAATAATTCAGACTCGAAAAGGGTGTCTGGAATAGCACCACAATTAATGGCTACAAACGGTCTGTGCGCCCGTTCAGAACGAGCATGGATAGCACGAGCCACAAGTTCCTTTCCAGTGCCACTGCGACCTGCCACCAGAACTGTTGATGTTGAAGGTGCCACCTTATCAATGAGTTTGTACATGCGTTTCATGGCGATGCTCTCACCAATGATATGCTCATAATTGTATTGGGCTGAAATTTGTTGTCTCAGGAAGCGAACTTCACGTAAAAGTTCTTTATGGAGATCAATGTTCTTTATTCTCATGATAAGTTCATCAAAATCGATGGGCTTAAGAATGTAATCAATGGCTCCTAAGCGCATTGCGTCTATAGCAGTTTCAGTAGATCCATAGGAAGTGACAAGAATGACAAAAGTATCTGGAGCCTGCTCCTTCACCTTTTGGAGCAGCGTGACGCCATCAAGTTCGGGCATTTTAATGTCTGAAATGATGATATCGTAATGCAGCTCTTTCATCATCTCTAGAGCCACAGCACCATTCTCGGCTGTATAGGTTAAAAACCCTTCATCGGTTAACACTTCAGATAGTGAGTCTCGGATTTCCTGTTCATCATCTACAATGAGGATGGATGTATTCATATTTAAGATTCCTTCGGTATTTCGATGAGGAAAGTAGCTCCTTCACCAGGTGAACTGCTTACGTTCAAAGATCCCTTCATGCTATTAATGATACCATGGCTTACAGATAGTCCCAGACCTGTCCCTTTTCCCACATCTTTGGTCGTGAAGAAAGGCTCAAATATTTTATCCATAACCTCAGAATTCATTCCGCCACCATTATCCGTCACATTTATAGATATAGAGGAGGTATTTGCTGATGTGGTGATCAGAATCTTATCGCCATTTTCCTTCATAGCATCAAAAGCGTTGACCAGCAGGTTAACGATGACTTGATGCAGTTTATCAGGTGAGGCTTTGATTCTTGGAAGGTTGGGGGACAGATTCAGATCAATTTTTATTTTCTGACTACGATTGTCATAAGACATTAGACCAACTGCATTTTGTACCACATCATTGATTTGAACAGCTTGAACATCAGTGGCTTGAGGACGGGTAAAATCTACCAGCTCACGTACTATCTTAGTAATTCTTTCAATATTGCTGCGGATACGATCCAATTTCCCAATGTGATCTGGGCTTTGCATTCTACGCTCTAGGAGCTGTACAAGAGACGAAATAGATGTGAGGGGATTACCAATCTCATGGGCTACACCAGCCGCTAACTGTCCCACAGTAGCCAGCCTGTCGGATTGGCGCATCTGGTGCTCAATAGTTTGCAACTCAGAGATGTCTCTGATGATCTGCGAGCGACCTAAGACCTTCCCATTTGATAGCAAGGCCGATTCTGTCAGGTTTACTGGAATGGTTCTGCCCCTTTTATCTAATCGCTCAGTCTGGTAGTTTTTTACTTCATCAGCTTTGGTAAGACCATAGGCTAGACATAGTAATTCTCCGGCTTGAAGAAGTTTTCGAGGAATCATGATTCCTATCGCTTCCCCAATGGCCTCATTAGCTGTCCAGCCAAAAAGTCGTTCTGCAGCTCTATTCCAGCTCTGTATCCGGTTGTCATCGCCAATAGTAATGATAGCATCTGCGGAATTCTCGACGATGTTTTTATAACGACTCTCAGTATCTGATAATTGATCAACGAGTTGAATCCGAAAATGATACACGATCCAGATCGTCCAGCCTGCCAGGAGGATAAAGACAAGGAATCCTCTTACGGCAAGACCAATAGCCGCTGATGCAGCCAGGGTTTCCTTGAATATTTGATGTTCCAGGATTTCCCAAACACCTAAGATGAAAAGAATAACGCTGAAGCTGGCTAGTAGTAGCCATCCCAAATGGAAAAATCGAGCCGTGTCTAAAAGTTTTCGCCAATACTTAAGCATTACGTTGAAGGTAATTCTCAAAAGTGGGAATGCTAGACAATAGCAATTTTGATGAATGAGGGGCAGTAATTATTGAATTTTTAGTGGTGCCAGCTACATTCCGAACATGATTAACAATATATAAAAGTAGTTGTGAGGGTTACCATGGTCCGTGATTATAAAATCTATCTCCAAATATCGCTCGTCTTGCTCATTAGTCTCCCGTTCACTTCTTGTTCGCACATTGGTATGTCTACCAGGAGCCCTCAACCAAGAGTCGTGATGCAAACAGAGTTAGGTGATATTGTTCTTGAGATCGATCTGGAAAATGCACCAATTACTGCAAGCAACTTTTTAAGATATGTTGATGAAAAAAGATTCGTAGGCTCCACTTTTTACCGGGTCGTGAGGATGGATAACCAGCCAATTAAGGATGTGAAAATAGAGGTGATCCAGGGCGGGATAGGAGTTGAAGATAGCCCGTTACGCCTGGCTCCAATTCAACATGAGACAAGCGCTGAAACAGGGATACTCCATGAGAATGGAACCATTTCCATGGCAAGGGCAGAAGTTGGTAGTGCAAGTTCAGAAATATTCATATGCATTGGGAATCAGCCAGAACTGGATTACATGGGCAAAAGAAATCCGGATGGTCAGGGCTTTGCAGCATTTGGTCATGTCATAAAGGGGATGGATGTAGTGTTGAAGATTCAGGAGCAAGCTGCAGATGGACAGATACTCATCACGCCAATAAAAATTACAAAAATTAGAAGAAGAATATTTAGCTGAGACATTCCGAGGTGATAATTTTTCAGAAAAGATTTAACTCTACTTGGGTTCTTCATTCTCTTGAGTCTCCGTTCCAACTGAACTGCTTCTGATCGTGTTTTCAATTCAATGGTTTTAAGTAAACTCCAAGGACCTCGATTCTTAGTCGACGATACATAACCTCTATGATGTTGGTTCAGACGTCGTTTTATATCATTTGTCTGACCAATGTAGAGTTTGCCAGTTGTTTCGCTTTCTAATATGTAGACTGTGAAAATCATAATTCTTAAAAACAAAAAAGTCTTAGTAATTACTTACTAAGACTTTAAGGGTTGCCTGCACTCCGTAGTTGAACGAAGTGAAACGCAGGAGTGTGGAGCCTAACGGGATCGAACCGATGACCTCTTGACTGCCAGTCAAGCGCTCTCCCAACTGAGCTAAGGCCCCTTACAAATTTCATTTTTCCCTCTGCTACATGTACCAACTGCCGAGCGAGGGGATCATCAATATAATCGGCGTAGAAGGGCAGTCAAATCATTTTGATGAAGAAAGTCTGAGGGCTTTTTCAAAAATAAAAAATGAATTTGAAATAAGTGAAAATCGACCTTTGACCTGCATAAATATTTTCTATTTTAGCAACGTGATAAGGGCTCAAAATCCATTACCACCCCCTTCAATTTCCCCAAGAAAATCCGTGTCTCTAATATTTTGCAGGATAGGTCGATTTGCGTTTTCTGGGTAAGGAAATTTCGACCCCTCTCACCCTCGCATCTGGCATACTCGGTATCTCTTTCTCTTCGCTTCAGCGGGTCATCCGTGATGGCGCGGGAATGGTCACCACCAAATCATTAAGTATTGAACCACGAGAAGGACATGAAGGTCCCATTATTGCCGAATTTAATGGTGGCTTAATTAATTCTGTGGGTCTCACGAATCCAGGTATTGCTGAAGGTCTTGAGGAAGTCGAAAAATTCCATGCTGGGATCGATGGCGTTGTCATTGTTAGCGTCTTTGGGGCCAATGCTGCAGACTTTGTTCAGCTTTCAAAAGCAGTCAATGACTCAAGTGCCGATATTCTGGAACTCAATTTATCCTGTCCCAATGTTGAAGATGAATTCAAACGACCCTTTGCCCTGATGCCAGATAAAATTACTGAGATTGTCTCCGCTGTTAAAGCTGTGAGTACCATACCGGTTCTGGCAAAGCTATCTCCAAACGCCAACGATATCTCAGCCATAGCCAAACTGACGGAAGCCGCCGGCGCTGATGGACTCACGATGATCAATACCCTGGGTCACGGTATGGTCGTCGATGCAGTGGCTAAACGTCCAGTTCTAAGAAACAATATCGGGGGTATTTCTGGACCATGCATCAAGCCTTTGGCTATCAAGCTCATTCATGATGCCTTTAAGGTTGTCGATATTCCTATTTTAGGGACGGGTGGTGTGAGCACCGGGTTGGATGCCATAGAGATGATGATGGCAGGAGCCGGCGCCATAGGAATCGGCTCAGCTGTATATGACCATGGTCTCGAGGTTTTTAAATCTATCCGCGACGAAATGGAAACATTCATGGAGGTCCATGGATATGCTGAGTATTCGGATCTCATAGGAATTCTAGAGGAAAATTGATCTTGAAGTGTGATCGTCAAACCCTGCCCATAGCCGCGATCCGCGAAGAAAACACCTCCCTCCGCACCTTCACCTTTAATGGTAAGCTTAACGCTGAACCTGGACAGTTTATCATGCTCACGATCTTTAGTCAGGGAGAGAAACCCTTTTCCATTCAGGATGTGGATGAGAATTCATTCTCTATGACCATTAAGAATATTGGACCCTTCACAGATCGCCTCTTTAAAATGAAAGATGGTGAGCTGGTTTCAGTGCGTGGTCCTTATGGGCAATCCTTTACGCGGAAAACAGGCAATATTCTCATGGTGGGAGGAGGGTATGCTACTCCACCACTGCGTTTTCTGGCAAAAAAACTTCGCGAAGATGGGGTCACCCGGCTAGTGAATATTAATGGAGCTCGTACAGCAGAAGATTTACTTTATGTGGATGACTTTGAAATTCTGTGTCATCAATCCCATGTAGCCACAGACGATGGTTCGCTGGGACACAAAGGAACCAGCGTTGGTGTCATGGAAAACATACTGAAGCATGATTCCTTTGATCGGGTTTATATCTCTGGACCAGAAAAGATGATGAAAGCAGCTGTGGTAGTTGCTAAAAAACATGCTCTACCTTATGAAGTAAACCTGGAACGCTATATGAAATGTGGTGTGGGTGTCTGTGGGTCCTGCGTCATGGACCCAACTGGTTTCATCCTCTGTATGGAAGGTCCAATTGTTGACAATGAGACTTTGGATGGCTTGGATGATTTTGGCGTGTCACATCGTGGAAAAACCGGGCATAAGATAACGATATGATTTTAATAAAGATTTTTAACCGAAAAGAACGCCAAGTGCACAGAGATAGTCGATGTAAGGCCAATTCGCACTCTTTGCGATCTCAGCGGTTAAACGTAATGAGCTAATAGAACGAATGGAGAGTATTTAGTGGAAACTGGCAAAAAGACATTAATCCTCGATCTACACCGGATCGGCGCATTAAAATTTGGTGAATTCAAACTAAAGTCCGGTGCCACTTCACCCTTCTACATTGATTTAAGAAGCATCATTTCTTATCCCGGCATTATTAAGAATATTGTTTCCCTGATTAAAGCTGAACTGGCTGACAAAAAATTTGATGTGATCACAGGAATACCATATACCGCACTTCCTCTGGCAGCTCAGGTATCGGTAGAATTGGACACACCCCTGGTTTATCAGCGAAAAGAAGTAAAAGCATACGGTACAGGAAAATTGATTGAGGGTCATTTTGAGGAAGGTCAGACCTGTCTCATAATCGACGATCTCATCACTACAGGAGAGAGTAAATTTGAAGCGGCTGAAGGCATGGAGCGGGCCGGGCTTAAAGTAGAAGATTTTGTCTGTTTAATTGACCGCAGCTATAATGGTGAGGAAATACTGGCCACCAAGGGATACAAGCTGAGCTCAATTATCACAGTCGATGATATGATATCTATTTTGGGTGCCGAAGGGAAACTCGATGCGGATCTCGCTCAAAAAGTCCGCGATTTTGTCGCCACACCGGTTGAGAAGCCCTTACAAAATTTTACTGATCGTGTCAACTCGACCACATCACCCATGACCAGAAAGCTCATGGATGCAATCCTCAGAAAAAAATCCAATTTGGTTTTGTCCCTGGATGTGGAGGATACAGTAAGCTTCTTTGAGATTCTGGAAGCTACAGGTCCAGAGATATTTATGGTTAAGACCCATGTTGATATTCTCAAAGACTATAATGGCAGCTTCGTTCCGCGTCTGAAAGCCCTGGCTGAAAAACATGACTTCATCATTTTTGAAGATCGCAAATTTGCCGATATTGGTAGTACAGTTCGTAAACAATTCCGCTCTGGAGTATACAAGATTGCCGAGTGGGCCGAGTATGTAACGGTGCATATGATTGCCGGTGAAGCCATCCTGGATGGGCTATTTGGCGATCTGGATGTCCCCAGATCCGGTTTCCTGCTAGCCCGTATGAGTGCCAAGGGGAACCTCATCTCAGAAACTTATACGCGGCAAGTCCTGGAAATTGGCAAGCGACGTAAAGACTGTGTGAGTGGTTATATCGGTCATGGTGCTGATGTTGAAGATATTAAACGTTTCAGAAACAAAATACCCCAGGATCAACTGCTTCTCATGCCTGGTGTAAATCTGGATACGACCGGAGATGGTCTTGGACAACAATATCTTACTGTAGAGAAAGCCATTGCTGGTGGTGCAGATGCCATCATCGTTGGTAGGGGAATCGTGGCCAGCACTAATCCTGGTGCAGAAGCAAAACGGTATAGAGAGGCAGCCTGGAATGCCTTTCAATCCAAGAATAAATAAAGGGGACTGAATGAAACACCTTATTTCCATGCGTGATCTCAGCGCGGATAAGACCATCCAGCTTTTAAAGTTGGCTGAAAGTTTGGAAAAAGATCCCAGTCAGATTGATCTATCTCGCCGGGTCATGGCAGCTGTGTTTTACGAGGCTTCAACTCGAACCAGAATGTCATTCGAATCGGCGATGAAACGTCTGGGTGGAGAAGTGATTGCCATGGTTGGTACCAGTGGAACTTCAGTTGAAAAAGGTGAGACGCTGGCGGATACAGCCAAAGTAATGGCGAGATATTCGGATATCATTGTGATACGTCATCCTATGGAAGGTGCCGCTCGCTATGTTTCTGAACAAGTGGATGTCCCCGTTGTAAATGCAGGGGATGGGGCCAATCAACATCCCACACAGTCTCTTCTGGATCTCTATACCATACAGAAATCTCAAGGAACTCTCAAAGGCTTGAAACTAGCTCTTGTTGGAGATTTGAAATACGGTAGAACGGTCCATTCATTAGCTTACGCATTAGCTCCCTTTAAACCAGAATTCCATTTTGTTTCACCAAAATCTCTGGGAATGCCCCCACATATCCTCAGTGACCTGAGAAAGATGAATATCCAGTTCAAGGAGACTAAAAAACTTGATAAAATAGTCAGTGACATTGATATAATGTATGTCACACGCATCCAGCGTGAGCGCTTTCCTGACCGAGAGGAATATGAGAAGGTGAAGAACGCCTATATTATTACCGCAGATTTGCTTGAAAATGCCAAAGACAATCTGAAGGTCATGCATCCGTTGCCCCGGGTTAATGAGATTACTACAGATGTGGATTCCACAAAATATGCCTACTATTTCGATCAAGCTGAGAATGGTGTTTATATGCGACAAGCGATTCTGGCTACCTTACTGGGGGAGGCTAAATAATGAAAGAATTAAAAGTAGACCCAATTAAAAATGGGACAGTCATCGACCATATTCCTGCTGGTAGAGTTCAAAGGGTATTGGCTATTTTAAAACCCAGGTCAACAGATGTTGTCATGATGGGTATGAATTTTTCCAGCAAGGTGATGAAAAAGAAAGATATCATCAAAATTGAAGGCCGGGAATTAACTCAGAATGAAGTTAATAGCATTGCACTGATTGCACCTGATGCTAAAGTAAGTATTATCAGAGACTTTAAGGTGGCTCAGAAGTCGACAGTTCAGATTCCTGAGCGAATTGAGGGCTTAGTTTCATGTCCCAACCCAAAGTGTATAACCAATGCTGAGCCCATGACGACTATTTTTAACCTGGATGACAGCTCAAGCCGAGATCTTGCGTGTCAGTATTGTGAGCGCGTGTTCACAGCAGATGAAATGACTCATATCTAATTAAACGGGAGAATTATAAATTGGCTAAAATTGCAATTATTCTGGGAAGCGACAGTGATCTTCCAGTTCTAGACAAAGGCTTTAAAATTATTGAAAAACTGGGATTGGAATTTGAGCTAAGAATTCTATCGGCGCATCGTACCCATGAAGCTGTAGAATCATATATCAAAAGTTTTGATGAAAAAGGCATAGAGTTGGTTATTGCCGGTGCAGGAAAGGCAGCTCATCTACCAGGAGTAATTGCCGCCCAAACAGTTAAGCCTGTGATAGGGTTGCCCATTCGAGCCAGTCTTGATGGGGTCGATGCCCTATACTCCATTGTTCAAATGCCTGGAGGAATTCCAGTTGCCACTGTGGGTATCAATGCCAGCGACAATGCCGTTTTACTGGCGGCTCAGATTTTAGCACTCAAATATCCTGAAATTGGTCGCAAACTAGAAGAGCATAGGATTGAGATGAGAGATGCTGTGTTAGAAAAAGATCGTAACATTCAAGAAAAGTACAATAAGTAATCGGATTCGCTTTGCGAATTGTGAAATACTGATAAGGGAATTGAGATATGTCTGAAAGTAATCCTACAATAAAGTTTGATCGTGTCAATCCATATTACAATGGCTCTGTCCAGAAACTTTATTCAGTGAATGATTACCCAGGGTCCCTGGTCAGTGAAACCAGTATGGGTGGTTCTGTATTTGACGTCGGGACGATCTTTGAGATAAAAGGCAGCGACACCGTACGAGCAGGCTTCCGCCATTTGGTATATCGTTCACTCATGGATGTGAATGAGTGGGGAGACATAGAATCTTATATCAAAGCGCATTGGGGTGAAGATTATTTCCAGAACGAAGCAATCATTCTGGAAATGCTAGAGAAAATTAAATCTACAGGTCTTAAAACTCACCATCGGGGAATGATTGGTCCTGATGATGAAAAACTGTACGCAGACTCGTTTCCACAAGAACTCAGTAACTTGACCTTGATCAAGAAATACAATATTTACAAACCTGAATCCGTCATTTTCGGAAAATCACATCTTTTTGATTATGAAAAGTATTACGGAAATGATCAATTCGTCATTCCACTCGAACAGATAGTTCGCTTCGGAGTAACTAGCGGGTCTTCGATCTTAAGAAAGTACAATGCTCAAAGCGGTTCGGGCAAAAAAGCATATTTGAGAGAACTGGGTGTCGCAGATGAACTTGTTCCCTGGCAGACTTTTGATGCTCCACTGATTGACCTGACTACAAAGTATGAACCTGAGGACCGGAATATTTCCAGACAGGAAGCACTGCTTATCTCAGGTATAGGTGGTGAATTGTTCTCAGAATCGCTGGTACGAGCTATTTTAGCATCCTTCATGGTGCATAGAATATTCAACCGGATGGGTCTTAACCTTTGGGATTTGAAGTGGGAGATTGCCAGGGATGGACAGAATCTTGTTTTTGTAGATACACTCGATACAGACTCAGTTCGGGCAACGTTGACCTGCAATGTTGAGGGTCACAACTATATCGTAAATTTCAACAAGCAAGCCATGAGAGACTATTATATCTTAGTCCATGACGACTGGTATGCAGCAGTCAATAAGACCAAAAAAGAAGCTGCTCAAACAGGTGAAAATTTCACCGATATACTCAAACGGGGCCAGGAAAAGGGTTTATACCCGGAGACACCCGTTGTGGATAGAGAGTTCATGGAAATACAGGAAGAAAAATATCTTGTGATCAAAAAATTTATTACAGACGAGGGAAGCGGAGAGGGATACAAACAAGAAGTTGCAGATATTGCCAGACGCGAGGTTGACTACTTCCTGAACTGTAAAAACAAAGCGTTGTACAAAAAACTAAATGCAATTGACTAATAACGCGATTAGACAGCACACTTAATTCAGATATATGAACGGATATTCAATCTGAAAACTAACAATGAAGGGCGAAATATGCTAAAAGCAATCGTAACTGTCATGTTGAAAAAAGGAATCTTTGATCCCCAGGGAAGAGCCGTTCAGAACGGTCTGGATTCCATCGGTTTTGACAAGGTCAAAAAAGTCCGTATTGGTAAACAGCTCGAAATGGACCTGGAGATGACTGACATGGCAACTGCAGAAGCTTCTGTCCATGATATGTGTGATAAAATGTTGGCCAATCCTGTCGTAGAATCCTACAGCTTTGAGATCAAGGAGGTCTGATGAATTGGGGAGTCCTTTTATTTCCTGGTTCTAATTGCGCTGAAGATTGCTTTCACGCCGTTGATAAGATTCTGGGTAAACCGGTCAAATACTTGTGGCACAAGGACACCGATCTGGGAGATGTGGACGCCATAATCATTCCAGGTGGATTCTCTTACGGAGATCATTTACGCCCTGGAGCCATTGCACATCTTTCACCTGCTATGACTGCAGTAAAGGAATTTGCTGCCAATGGAGGTTTGGTAATTGGTATCTGTAATGGTTTTCAGATATTGACTGAATCCAGAATGTTGCCAGGTAGCCTGCTCCAAAATCGCGGACTCAAATTCTTGTGTCAGGATCAGAACTTGAAAGTTGACAATGCAGACACGCCCTTTACAAGCGAATATGCAGCTGGGGATGTAGTTGTTTTCCCCATCGCTCATAATGAAGGTAATTACTATGCTGCCCCTGATACCATTGCCGAGATGGAATCCAATGGACAGATTCTTTTCCGCTATTGCAATCCTGAAGGTGAAGTGAGTGAGAAAACCAATCCTAATGGCTCCATTAACAGCATTGCTGGAATTATTAATCGGACAGGGAATGTTGTTGGGATGATGCCCCATCCTGAGCGTAGTGCAGACAGTGTTCTGGGTTTAAGCAATGGCAAGGGGGTTTTTGTCTCAATGCTAAAACACCTCGAAGCGAAACACGGTTAGAGCGGATCATATGAGCGAAAAGAAGGCTGGCATGGAAGAAAAGATTTGGCGTAAAGCAGGTCTAACTGACTCTGAATATGAATTATTAACCAAGCATATGGGACGTGAACCCAATACAGTGGAATTAGCCCTTTATGCCCAGATGTGGTCTGAGCATTGTGGCTACACGCATACACGCCCCCTGTTTGAGCATTTTTTAACTACGGGCCCTCGTATTGTACAGGGACCTGGTGAAAATGCTGGCATAGTGGATATCGATGATGATGAGGTAATTACCTTTAAGCTTGAAAGCCACAACCACCCTTCGGCTATTGCACCTTTTCAGGGAGCAGCCACAGGAGTAGGTGGCATCATCAGGGACATCCTTGCAATGGGTGCTTATCCCATCGCGTCTCTGAACTCCTTGCATTTTGGACATCCTGGCGAAAAAGGTCATACCCGTTGGCTCATCTCGGAAGTCATCCGGGGTATTGGCGAGTATGGCAATTGTGTGGGTGTTCCCACGGTAGGTGGAGAAGTAAGGTTTTCTAATGCCTATAAAGGCAACCCTCTGGTAAATGCCATGTGTGTTGGTTTTATGAAAAAATCTCAAATCAAAAAAGCTATCGCCACAGGTGTTGGTAACAGTTTGATGATTGTGGGCAATCTTACTGGTCGAGATGGGATGGGTGGAGCCAGCTTTGCCTCCAAAGACCTTGAAGAGGAAAATGATGAAGATCGTGGTGCCATTCAAGTGGGCGATCCCTTCATGGAAAAACTCCTCATCGAAGCCTGCCTCGAGGTATTTGAAAAAGATTACGTTGTTGGTGTCCAGGATATGGGCGCTGCAGGTATTTTATCTTCCTCAGTGGAAACCGCCAGTAAAGCCGGCAATGGTGTTGAAATTGATGTAGCTCTCGTTCCCAAACGTGAAGAAGCCATGCGCCCAGAAGAGGTCATGATTTCTGAATCGCAGGAACGCATGCTACTAATTGTTAAAAAGGGCATGGAAGACAAGGTCAATAAGATTTTTCATAAATGGGATTTACATGCCGTTGTGATCGGTCACGTTACCGATGATGGGTTGTACCGGGTTCTGGAAGATGGTGTAACAGTTGGAGAAGTACCGGTTTGGTCCCTCATGGATGCACCGACATATATTCTTGATGCTGTCGAACCACCTCATTTAAAAGAAACAAGAGCATTCAAAAATAAACAGGTTGCACAACCCTCAGATTTGAATGAAGTCTTGGTGAAACTGCTAGGCGCCCCAGATATTTGTTCTAAAGAATGGGTCTACAGGCAATATGATCACAGAGTTCAAATGAATACCATAGTTAAACCAGGTTCTGATGCAGCTATTTTGCGTATTAAAGGTCGCGATAAGGGCATTGGCATCACCATGGATTCCAATGGTCGCTATTGCTATTTGAATCCCAGACGGGGTGCCCAGAGTATTGTTGCTGAGTCAGCTAGAAACCAGGTAGTTTCAGGTGCCGAGCCGATTGCCATAACAGATGGTTTAAATTTTGGAAATCCCGAGAAGCCTGAAGTCTATTATCAATTGGAGCAATCTATTATTGGCATCAGTGAGGCCTGTAGGGCGCTTGATACACCAGTTATTGGCGGTAACGCAAGCCTATATAATCAGACCCCTGAGTTTGGAGCGATTTATCCAACTCCCATTATTGGTATGACGGGACTGGTGAAATCGCTTGACCATGTCATGACTATGGAATTTAAAGGTGAAGGTGATTTTATCATCCTGATCGGAGAGACTAAGGAAGAACTTGGGGCATCAGAATATCTGGATGTTATCCATGATCTGGTTTCTGGAGAGGTACCTGAGTTGGATCTCGAGCTAGAACGAAAAGCACAGGACTATATACTTGATATCATCCGTCAAGGCCTGGTGAACAGTGCCCACGATTTGGGGGATGGTGGTATGGCGGTTGCATTGGCAGAATCTTGTATCGCTGGTGAGCTGGGTGCCAATATTTCCCTGGATCTCGATATTAGATCAGATGCACTTCTGTTTGGTGAAAGTCAGACTCGTTTCATGCTTTCAGCAGATGAGTCTGCAACTGATAAAATTGTTGAACTCGCTTCTCAGAAAGGTCTTGAAGCAGCTGTTATAGGTAGGGTAACAAAGTCTAAGCAGATCATTATCCATAATTTGGATGCAAAGCTCATCGATATCTTGGTTGAGGACTGCAAAACATCCTTTACCACTAGTTTTGATAAATTAATGAAAACTGATAGTTGATCTATGCGCGATAAACTGAATGAAGAATGTGGTGTCTTTGGTATCTACAACACAAGACCAGAAGATACATCGAAGTTAGTCTACTACGGACTTTTCTCCCTGCAACATAGAGGGCAGGAGAGTGCTGGTATCGCTGTCAGTGACGGAGAACAGATCAACTACTATAAGGATGAAGGTCTGGTACAGGAGGTCTTCGATCCCAAGTTACTGAATTTTCTCCAAGGTGCTCATGGAATTGGTCATGTCCGATACAGCACAACTGGTGGGACTACTTACGAAAATGCGCAGCCTGTTGTTATTGTCAGCTCACAGGGACAAATGGCTTTAGCTCATAACGGTAACCTTGTGAATACCAGTGAGTTAATGAGTGACCTTGAAGCTCAGGGAGCAACCTTCCAATCCAGCACGGACTCCGAAACTATCCTTAAGTTGGTGGCAAAGAACGCCATTGAAACTGAGGATATGACTGAGGCGGTCAAGAAGACCATGTCCATGATCCGCGGTGGATATTCCATTCTGCTCCTGACACCAGATAAATTGTATGCCTTTCGTGATCCCATGGGATTGAGACCTCTCATTATGGGTCGTATGAATGGTTCTTTCGTTTTCGCTTCAGAGAGTTGCGCCATTGACTCCGTTAAGGGTGATATCATTCGGGATGTTAAGCCTGGTGAGATTATCTGTGTAGATGCCAATGGTATCCACTCGGAGCAAACAGAAGTGAGCACAACTCATATTTGCTCCTTCGAATATGTCTATTTCGCCAGAACGGATTCTGTCATTGATGGTCTCAATGTATATGAAGCCAGAATAAATATGGGTAAACGGCTCTTTAAGGAAACTGGTCGCAAGGCAGATATTGTCATCGATATCCCTGATTCCGGAACATCAGCAGCTTTGGGCTACTCACAGGCCTCGGGTGTTCCATTTGATAAAGGTTTCTACAGGAATGCCTATATAGGTCGCACCTTTATCAGTCCAAAACAGGATATGCGCGAGATCGGAGTAAACTTCAAACTTTCTCCTATCAGGCGCAATGTTGAGGGCAAGAGTGTTATAATGATCGATGATTCCATTGTCCGTGGTACAACCATCACCAGGATTGTCAAATCTCTCCGAAGAGCTGGCGCCACAGAAGTTCATGTGATGATTACGAGTCCGCCAGTGAAATACAGCTGTTTTTATGGCATCGATACACCTGACCAATCCAAACTTATCGCAGCGAAAAAACCAATAGAGGACATTGGTATTGAAATTGGTGCTGATAGTTTATCCTACCTTTCACATGAGGGCCTAGCTGATTGTCTAAAGAAATCAGGTCTGGGAACCTGCATGGCATGCTTTGATGGGAAATACCCCGTTCCTGTTGAGGATGTCAAATGAGCATTGATTATAAAGATGCTGGTGTAAATATTGAAAAAGGTTATGAAGCTGTTCAGCGCATCAAAAAAGATGTAGAATCTACTCATGGACCTGAAGTACTGGGCGGAATTGGTGGATTTGGGGGGATGTTTGCTCCAGATGTTACTGGAATGACCCAACCGATCCTGGTCTCAGGAACTGATGGAGTGGGTACTAAACTCAAACTAGCCTTTGCACTTAACAAGCATGATAGTATTGGGATTGATTGTGTCGCAATGTGCGTAAACGATATCATTTGTGTCGGTGCGAAACCACTTTTTTTCCTGGACTATATAGCCACAGGGAAACTTGAGCCTGAACAGATAGAAGGTGTTGTCGCCGGGATTGCAGAAGGTTGCCGCCAGAGTGGTGCCGCCCTGGTAGGTGGAGAAACTGCCGAGATGCCTGGTTTTTACGCCAGGGGTGAATATGATGTAGCCGGGTTTACCGTGGGCATGGTCGATCAGCCCAAGATGATTGATGGTAAGTCTGTTAAGGCTGGAGACGTGATTATTGGTCTGGCATCCTCAGGAGTCCACTCCAATGGTTTTTCACTGGTCAGGAAACTTTTCCCCGAGGATCGCTGGAATGAAAGCTTTGGCAATTCGACTCTGGGTGAAACCTTACTCACTCCAACAAAAATTTATGTTAAACCAGTCCTGAACGTGATGGAAAATCATTCGATTCATGCCATTGCACATATCACAGGGGGTGGCTTTATTGAGAATATTCCTCGAGCCTATCCCGATCAGTTTCAAGCTGTGATAAAAAAAGGATCGTGGCCACACCACAATATATTCAAGCTGATCCAGCAGACTTCAGGACTCGATGATGACGCCATGTACAATACCTTCAATATGGGTATCGGGATGGTGATGATAGTTGATCCTGGAGATGCCGAGGTCATCCTCGCGGACCTGAATAGCGGGGGTGAAGAAGCTTCAATAATTGGTGAGATTAAAACACGTGATGGCGGAGAAGCTCCCATATGCTTCGAATAGGTGTCTTGGTTTCAGGGGGCGGGACAAATTTACAAGCCATCCTAGATGGCATCGATTCAGGATTCATCCCCAATGCAAAAATAGAGCTAGTAATATCTAATAAAAGCAATGCCTTCGCGCTTACTCGCGCAGCTCAGGCAAATATCGAAACCAGTATTATTGGAAGAAAACAATTTGAGACTCCTTCAGCATTTGATGACGCTCTGGCAGCAAGACTGAAGGAGGCTAAGATCGATCTGGTTCTCCTGGCAGGATTTATGGCCATATTGGGCCCTGGATTTTTTAGCGACTTTCAGAATAAAGTCATGAATGTCCACCCGGCACTCATCCCAGCTTTCTCTGGACCAGGATACTATGGATTAAAAGTACACGAAGCTGTATTGTCAACGGGATGTAAGGTCACCGGAGCAAGTGTCCATTTTGTTACCCCTGAGGTTGACGCTGGTCCACTTATTTTGCAGCAGGCTGTGGAGGTTAAACAGGGGGATGATGCCGAAACTTTGCAGAGAAGAGTGATGGAAGAGGCGGAGTGGAAGATTTACCCGGAAGCAGTTCGACTATTCGCTTTAGGACTGCTTGAAGTCCATGGGCGACAGGTACATATAAACAATTGATATAACGAAAAAGATCTAGGGAGTAGGGAATGAAACGTGCGTTGATCAGTGTCTCTGATAAAAGCGGGGTATTAGAGTTAGCTCAGGTCCTCAACAGTAAAGGTGTCGAAATTATTTCCACGGGTGGCACGGCTAAGTTACTGACAGACAATGATATACCAGTAATCGGGATAAGTGATATTACTGGATTCCCAGAGTGTCTGGGAGGTCGTGTTAAGACCCTTCAGCCCAAAATACATGGTGGGATATTAGCTAATCGCAAGATTGAGGCGCATCTTGTGGAGGCTGATGAACTTGGGATTCCCCTGATTGATCTTGTGGTTGTGAATCTTTATCCCTTCAAGGCTACCATTCTCAAACCAGGGGTTACAATGGCTGATGCCATCGAAAATATTGACATTGGTGGCGTGACACTTATTCGTGCAGCCGGGAAAAATTCTGATTCGGTAACTCTGCTCACGGATCCTGAAGACTATCCGGGATTTGTGGAAGCTTTCAAGGCGGGAACTCTCGATGATGCTTTCAGGAAAAATATGGCTCTCAAAGGGTTTCGCCACACAGCTCAATACGATACGCTGATCAGTCAATATCTAGCTAAAGAGCTGGAGGATAGCGAGTTACCAGAGCAAATGTCTCTGACCTATGAAAAACAACAGAGTCTAAGGTATGGTGAAAATCCTCATCAATCTGCCGCCTTTTATCGTGAAATATCTGACCTTGATGGTCGTTTGAGCGGTGCCGTCCAGCTGCATGGAAAGGAGCTTTCCTATAACAATATCGGTGACGCCTCAGCTGCCATCGAAATGATCCGTGAATTTACAGAACCGACTGTAGTTGCGCTGAAACATGCCAATCCTTGTGGGGTGGGCACAGCAGATACTCTTTTTGGAGCATATGAAAGAGCCTATAAGGCTGACCCCGTCTCTATCTTCGGTGGTATTGTAGTACTCAATGGGGAAGTAGATGAAGCGACTGCTGTGGAGATGAATAAAATCTTTCTCGAGATTGTCATTGCTCCAGCTTATTCCGAAACAGCCCTGGCTATACTGAAGAAAAAGAAAAACCTACGGCTTCTACAGCTGGCCGACATTATAAATCCAGCGACACCTGAACCATATTTTTATAAGAAAGTTGATGGAGGATTATTAATTCAGGAAGCTGATCATCATGTCATGGATGATGAGGATTACAAGGTTGTCACCGAAAAACAACCGACTGAACAAGAGTGGGCAGATCTGAAGCTGGCCTGGAAAGTTGTCAAACACGCAAAATCCAACGCCATTGTGGTCGTGAAAGATGGCGCCACACAAGGTGTCGGTGCGGGTCAGACAAGTCGCATATGGGCCGTTGATAATGCATTGGACCGCAGTAAGAGCTCCACAGAAGGATCTTCCCTGGCATCTGACGCCTTTTTCCCCTTCTCTGATTCAGTGGAAAAAGCACATACGGCGGGTGTCACTGCCATCATACAACCAGGTGGTTCCATCAGAGACGAGGATTCCATCAATGCCTGTGATAAATATGGAATTGCAATGGTCATGACTGGAATGAGGCATTTCAAGCATTGATTTTTGCCATAGTGTAAGGTGGCTGACAATTATGAGCTGAATTCTATTTGACACAGGGGTAAGAATACTAATATTGTCATGAATAATAAACTGAGCGATATATGCTCATAACCTATTGAGGGAGTATTCAATGAAAAAATTAGCCCTGTTAATGATAATTGTCAGTCTGTCCATCTGGACATGTAGTTCTAAACATAAACATCCCGGAGCATCAGCAGAAACATGTACTACTGTTGCATGCGAAAATCCAGACCACAAACATGCTAGTGGCGTCAGTCAAGAGCATGGCGGCCAGGAACATGGTGGTAAAGAGCACGGTGGCCAGGAACACGGTGGCAAAGAACATGCAGGTCAGGAACATGGTGGGGAAGCCGCCCAAAACTTTTCTGCTGCGGAAATTAAAGGCGCTATGAATGCACATATCGCCATGCGCGAAGTTGATGGTGTTTTCACTATCAGCGATGAGAAGACCGGTGAAGATTTAAAGCTCAAATTTGTTAAAATTCATGACCCTGTCCGTAAAATTGAGGGTAAGGGCTACTTCGCCTGTACAGATTTTGAAGTAATCGGAGAGTCTGGAAAGCTATATGATCTTGACTTTTGGCTTAATCCTGAAGGTGGAAGCTTAAAGGTTACCGAGGAAAAGATACATAAAAATCCTAAAAAAACGGATGCTGGATGGGAAAAGAAAGCCCGCTATACCTTCATAAATGATAACCCTGTAGAGATTGACTAGGATTACTTCCCAATTATGCAATACTTCTTGACCAAATTAATACTGTTGAGCCTATTGCTTATAATGGGTTTAATGTCCTCCTGTGCCTATCCACTGCGAGAGATGCCAGTGACTCAGACAGAAGCTGTGCAGAAGCATGAGGAGGATCGACGATTCTCTTTTACATATTCTGTACAGGTTCATCCTACAGATGAAGCTCTGGATATTTTTTTACCAGTAGCCCAGAGTAGCACCCAACAAACTATTATTGATATTGAAATAGAATCAGACATCACTGGTAAGTTTGGTCAAGAAGCAGTTTATGGGAACAAATTCTGGCACGCCACCCTGCCAGAGGGAACACCAGATACCCTGGATATTCGCCTGACCTATCAGGTTGCAAGACCAAGAAACTCTACCGAATACCGCGAAACCCTGGACATACCTGCATTGTCAGAGAAGGAGAAGGAGCTCTTCTTGAATGCGAACTCACGGGTACCCGTTGCAGGGGAGTTGGTTGATAGCATTAGAACTGCTTTGACACCAGCAGATCCGATGTCCCTGGAAAAAGCCCGCGCTATCTACGATTACGTAATCGGAAATATGGAGTATAAGAAAGTTGGGACAGGTTGGGGGAATGGTGATACCTACTGGGCTTGCAGCGAAAAATATGGAAATTGTACAGACTTCCATGCCCTTTTCATTTCGCTAGCCCGTGTAGAGCAGATTCCATCTCGTTTTGAGATTGGTTTTCCAGTCCCACTTGATAAAGAATCTGGAAAGATTGGTGGCTATCATTGCTGGGTTAATTTCTATTTGCCTGAATCTGGATGGTTTCCAATAGATGCGTCTGAAGCAAAAAAAGATTTAAGCAAACAGGACCTTCTCTTTGGTAATCAACCTCCTGATCGTCTTCAATTTACCATTGGGAGAGACTTGGAATTGGGAGAGGGACACAATAGCGGTCCCTTAAATTATTTTATCTATCCTCATATAGAGCAAAACGGTAAAATCTATTCAGATTACACCCGTTCATTTGAGTATAAAAAAAGCTAAAACTCAAAATCCCTCAATTTTTACTTGAGTCCTTGCAGGGGAACTCCAATCCCCGACTGTTATAGCTTATTGTCGGGCTGCTGACTCTTATAATTGCGAATAGCATTGTTTTTGATCATTTAGTATTGATATTGTGAAGGATGCACGAAGCATCCAGATGACACTCAAAACATTTAAGGGAGAATATTTGTGAAAAAGTTACTCGGTGTACTAATTATTGCCATGTTTGTGCTTGTGAGCTGTGCACATCACAAAACTGCTCATATGGATAAAGCCGCTGATTGTTCAAAAGAAGCTCATGTCTGTACAGAAGCGTGTGACCATTCTGCTGATGTCATGGCAAAAGAACATGAATGTTCAGAGGAAAATAAAGCTGAGTATAAGGCTGCTCATATGGCAAAACACGGTGAAGATCATGTCTGTACCGAAGCTTGTGAAGCAGAATGCAAAGCAAATAGTGAACACGCTGGCGAAGCTGTTGAAGGTGAACATGCTGGTGAAGCTGTTGAAGAAGAAGGACACGAGGGTAGAGAAGATAAAGATTAATTTTGTAAATCTTTAATCCACTTCGAGTGAATTTTATAGAATGGGGAGGGCAATTTGTCCTCCCCATTCTTTTTTTATAGCTCATTCAAAAAAGATTATATTGAGATGGAATTTAATCTGAAATGTCATATAAATGGGGAATACAGAAATGAAGGTTTTGGTTGTTGGAGGTGGTGGTCGGGAACACACACTGGTATGGAAGTTGGCTCAAAGTCCCAGAATTTCACAGATATTCTGCGCACCGGGAAATGCCGGTACAGCTTCAATCGCTACGAACCTAGCAATTGCAGATGGAAATATCCCTGATTTACTGAAATTTGCCCGGGAGAATGAGATCGGCTTGACCGTGGTTGGACCTGAGGTCCCTCTGGTCGAGGGAATCGTTGATTCCTTTGAGACGCAAGGTCTGCGGATATTTGGACCCAATGCCAGAGCTGCCATTCTTGAAGGAAGTAAGGTTTTCACCAAAGAACTACTCTATAAATATGCAATCCCCACAGCTGAATATCACCGATTTACTGAAGCTTCGAAGGCACTGGAGTACTTGGCTCATAATACGACCTACCCCATAGTCATCAAAGCGGATGGTCTGGCTGCCGGGAAGGGCGTGCTCATCTCACTTTCACGGGAAGAAGCACAGCAAGGTGTCAAAGAAATGCTGGAAGACAAGGTCTTTGGAAATGCAGGAGATGAAATCATAATTGAAGAATTCATGACAGGTCCTGAATTATCCATGCTTTGTTTTGTGGATGCCCATACGGCCGTACCTATGGTTTCAGCCAAAGATTACAAACGTATCGGGGAGGGGGACACGGGGCTCAATACCGGTGGAATGGGAGCTATTTCACCTAATCCACTCTATGATGAAGAGCTTGAGCAATTTTGTTTGCAAAATATTATTGAGCCGACCCTAGAAGGTATGCGGCAGGAGGGTCGTCCATTTAAGGGTATCCTTTACTGTGGAATTATGCTCACTGAAGGGGGGCCAAAAGTACTGGAATACAATGTTCGATTCGGAGACCCGGAGACACAGGTGATTTTGCCGCGACTGGAAACGGATCTCCTCGATATTTTTGAAGCTGTGGTAGATGATAGATTATCCGAAATTGATATAAAGTGGGATGATGATGCGGCTGCAACTGTGGTTTTAGCCTCCAGGGGCTATCCAGAGGCTTATCCAAAGGGTTTACCCATATCTGGGTTAGATGAGGTGGTATCCTCAGTTGTATTCCATGCTGGGACTTCAGCAGGAGAAGGTGAGGTAATTACTTCGGGAGGTAGAGTACTCAATGTAACGACTAGAGCGCATACTGTGCCGGAAGCACTTTCACTTTCTTATCGAAACAGTGAACTGATTCAATTTGATGGAAAGACAATCCGCAAGGATATCGGGAGCTGAAATGATCAAGCATATTGTGGCCTGGGACTTTATAGGTACAGACAAACAGCATAATGTTGAAAGATTAAAAACATTATTGGAGGAACTACCAGAATTAATTCCTGAGATTGTATCGTATGAAGTCGGGATTAATATCAAAGATTCGGAAAACGCCAAGGATATGATACTATTATCCTCTTTTCAGGATGAAGCTGGACTCCAATCCTATGCAGAACATCCCGAACATCAACGTGTTGTTCAGGAACTTCGCAAAGTTTCCAGTAAGACTGTAGTAGTGGATTTCAAAGTATAAGTAAAAAGGGTTTGTTGCCTGTCAACCAGTTTCCGGACGGCCATCGGAAGGATTAGACTGCTTTCACGCATCCCGGAATCTGAAATAAGTTTGGTTCGTTACACTCGCTGAAAACAGGTTAATCAATCAGGAAATTAGCTTTTTGACCTCATCAAGCGCTTTATCACAGATTTCACCAGTTAAACCCTTAACATAGGTCTCGATAGTCTCTGGCTCTATACCAGCCTCGGTCATCATTTTTACCATTTCCGAATAGGACATTCTCTTACCACGTGTTTGCTTCTTTAATTGGTCATAGCCATCTGAGGCTCCTCGATCACGCTCCACCAATTGGATTAGCTCTGAAAAGAATTGACCATTATTGGCCAGCTCTTCATCCATTTTAGCATCATTGATGAGGATATCACCGGTTCCTCGCTTAGCATATATAATGGCCAGGATAATATGACCGAATGCTGTTCCAATGTTTCGTTTGACTGTGGAATCAGTGAGATCCCTCTGGAGTCGAGTTTTCATAAATTTTTGACTGAAAAAAGTGAGCAAGCTTTCAGCGAGCTGTGCATTTCCCTCAGAATTTTCAAACTTAATGGGGTTAATTTTATGTGGCATCGTTGAAGAGCCGATGGAAGATGCATCTGCCTTCTGATATAAGTAAGCCAGCATAAAGTAGGTCCAGATATTTTGATCGTAGTCGATGAGGAGACCACTCAGCCTTTTAACTGAATCAAGGAGTGTTGCATACGTATCTCCAGGCATGATCTGCAGACTGAAGAGGGTATGTTCCAGACCAAGTTCTTCAACCACTTCTCGGGTTAATTCAAACCAGTCTACATCAGGATAAGTACCCACAAACGCGTTCAAGTTGCCTGTGGCACCAAGAATTTTGCCCTGAATGTGCATTGCTTTTAATTCTGAGTACATTTTAGCAAATCTGAGACTATAGAGGGCCAATTCTTTACCCATAGTAGTCGGCGTTGCAACTTCACCGTGTGTGCGACCGATCATACGTCGATCACGATTGTCACTGGCAATCCCTGATAGTTCCTTAATGAGACCTTTCAGGTGTTTGAGCAGAATATCCCTGGCAGCGACCATCATAAGACCGTGTGCAAGATTGTTTACATCTTCAGATGTCAGGCCGAAATGAACATAGGGTCGCACTTTTTCAGGTAGCTGACCTTTGATAAATTCAATGACTGCTGCTACATCATGTTTGGTGCGACCTTCAATTTCCTTGACAGCTTTCAAATCCTTGGTATCAATATCCGTATAAATGGACATGTAGCTATCCTTCCACCAATCCTCGCGGCCCGTGGCTTTTAAAAAGGCTTTCAAATAGACCATTTCAACATGGATTCGCTCAAGGATCAAACGACTTTCAGAAAATGCATCCTGGACTTCTTGAAGATCGCTGGCATAACGACCATCAAGGGGTGATAGATTGAAGAGTGTTTCAGAAGACAATGGTTTCGTTCCTTTCTGGTCCATGGGACAGGATGCTAATGGGTATTTCGACAAAATCTTCAATGAATTTAATATAGCTCTGGATACTTTCTGGAAGATCTACTTTGGATTTCCCCTTTAAGGCAGACCATTCCTCCTTACTGAGATTCGCTATATATGGAATATCGGTATAAATGGGTTCGACCAGTTCCAACGTAGGAGCGTCCGCTGGGAAATACTCAATTTCTTTCCCGTTTATTTTATACCCAGTGCAGGCTTTCACACCATTTACAAGCGCAAGAGTATCAATCTTGGTCATAGCCAGCTCTTGAATACCAGATATACGAATGGCATATCTTAAAGCATAGAGATCTAGATGGCCGACACGGCGGGGACGACCGGTGGTTGCACCATATTCATGACCTGCTTCTCTCAAATTGGTGGCTGCATCACCATCCAACTCAGTAGGGAAGGGACCCTCACCAACACGGGTGGTATAAGCTTTGGTAATACCCAGGATTCTGATGGGTACACCAGGAATAGCACCGCCGCCAACAAAGGCTGCTGCTGCAAGTGTTGAACTGGAAGTCACGAACGGATAAGTCCCGTAGTTTAAATCAAGTAAGGTGCCCTGGGCTCCTTCAAATAGTACCTGCTTATCCGAATTGCTGGCGATCCTTACCAGGTCTTCAGTATCCGTAACATAATCTTTGAATTCTGCACCATAAGATGCGTATTCCACTGATACACTTTCGCAGTAATCTTTAAACTCTGGTTCAGTGAAAATACCATCCGTGATTAAAATTTCCCGCACATCTCTTAATGATTCTTTGATGCGATCGATTGCATTGTCAGCAATTATATCCAAGATTCTTAAATTTATTCTAGAGGTCTTCTGAGAGTAGGTAGGACCAATTCCGCGACCCGTCGTTCCAATTTTCCCACCCTCCTTGGCATCAATAAGCTGATGATGAGGAAAAATCACGTGAGCTCGTGCACTGATCTTCAATTTAGGTGCATGCCCACTTTCAGTGAATGATTTGATTTCTTCAAGGAGATCCTTGGGATTGATAACTACGCCTGTACCCAAAATACATTGCTTATTATGCAGCATCCCCGAAGGCATATAATGAAATTTGTATGTTTCGCCAGCATGCATAACCGTGTGACCTGCATTACCCCCGCCATTGAAGCGTACGACAAGATCACTCTGCTCTGCAAGAACATCGACCAGCTTACCTTTACCTTCATCACCCCACTGAGCACCGACAACGATGGTGTTTTTCATGCTTTCTCCTGTAGAACCTATCGGTTAAGATTTTTTTTCAATTACTTAGAAATCAGCCCCATAGTTGGGTGCTTCTTTGGTTACTTGGACATCGTGTGGATGGCTCTCTTTTAATCCGGCTCCACTAATTTTCACGAACTGAGCATTTTTTCGTAATTCATCAATATTAGCTGTTCCACAATATCCCATGCCTGCCCGCAATCCACCAATGAGTTGAAAAACAACATCTTTGATAGCACCACGGTAGGGAACCCGACCTTCAATACCTTCTGGTACAAGTTTATGAGTTGCTTCCTGGAAATAACGATCAGCACTGCCAGCATTCATGGCTGAGATGGATCCCATGCCACGATACACCTTATAAGCACGACCCTGGAAGAACTCTTTGTGACCTGGGCTTTCGTCGGTGCCTGCTAATAACCCGCCAATCATGATGGTAGAAGCGCCCGCAGCAATAGCTTTGGGAATATCACCGGAAAATTTGACACCCCCATCACCAATAACTGGGACACCCTGTTTATCAGCCTCCTCGGCACAGTTTGAAATGGCACTGATTTGAGGCATACCCACACCAGCAACGATGCGAGTTGTACAAATGGAGCCTGGTCCAATTCCAACCTTGACTGCGTCTGCTCCAGCATCAATGAGCGCTTTGGTGGCTTCTGCCGTGGCTACATTTCCGGCAATAATTTGTATATCAGGATATTGAGATTTGATTTTTCCAACAATGGTAGTCACATTTTTAGAGTGACCATGAGCTGTATCCACTACAATGACATCAACACCAGAAGCCATGAGACGCTCAACTCGCTCCAGAGACTCTATTCTCGCCCCAACCGCAGCTCCAACCAATAGTCGTCCATTGGAGTCTGTAGCAGAATGGGGGTACTCGACAGCTTTCTCAATATCTTTAATTGTGATGAGTCCTTTGAGTGTGTTGCCCTTGCCTACGAGTGGTAATTTTTCGATTTTGTACTGCTTCATGAGAGCACCGGCTTGCTCAAGGGTCGTGGACTGATTCCCAGTAATCAAATTATCTTTTGTCATGGCGTCTGCTATGAGGAGGGTGAAATCTTCCTCAAATCGAATATCACGATTGGTTATAATCCCAAGTAAAATGCCATCAACCACAACAGGGACACCAGATATATGGTAGCGTGCCATAAGGTCAGCTGCATCACCAACTGTGTGTTCCGGAGTAAGTGAAAATGGATCCGTGATCACACCGTGCTGGGAGCGTTTGACCTTATCAACTTCCAGCGCTTGTTCCTCGGGAGTCAAGTTCTTGTGAATAATTCCAATTCCACCAACTCGAGCCATAGCAATGGCCATGCGGGATTCAGTCACTGTATCCATGGAAGCGGACATCAGCGGAATATTGAGTCGGATGGTTCTGGTAAGCTGAGTAGATACATCTACGTCATGAGGCAATACATTGGATTGCGCTGGGACCAACAGCACATCATCAAAAGTTATTGCTTCCCAGGTTTTGTATTTTCGCATGGTGAACCTCTTAAATCGTTGTTTGCATAAAGTATTGATCTATATGGGCATATCCATCAAACCGCAGGTTCAGAATGGTTGGCAGTAAGCTTTGAAGGTAGAATCGGCAGGTTGGATGGTGAGCATTCATCTTGCAACGCAAAGTAAACTGGTGCACCCCTCATGCAAAAGGAAACGATACCAATGCCGAGAATAATGTGAGCCGGAAATTGGAATCAAACTATTTCTCCCTACATTCTCCCATGACACAAGCGTTGATACCGTTATCATTGTATATCCATGTCCCATTTTGCATGGCAAAATGCACTTATTGTGATTTTTACTCCATTGTGGGACGAGAGCATTCAATCCCAGCCTATTTGAAAAGTCTTCTACATGAAATTGAATTGAAACAGCAAGAACTCGATTTGTCGAAATATTACATAGATACCATCTTTTTTGGTGGTGGTACGCCAAACCTCCTGGCACCACATCAGCTCGAAGAATTAATGCGAGCTCTACTAAGAATCTGCAACCTTGGGGAGGAGATGGAAATCGGGATGGAGATCAATCCAGGTGAGGCAAGCCTGGAAAATCTCAAAGCATATAAGGGCTTGGGCATAAATAGGATCAGTATTGGCATGCAGAGCTTTCAATCCAAACTGCTCACCTTTATGAGTCGCATTCATACTGTTGATAAATGTTTTTCAACATTTGATGATGTTCGCACTGCAGGTTTTAACAATGTGAGTGCTGACTTGATTTTTGCAGTACCTGGACAAACTCGCGAGGAATGGGTTGCTGATCTGGAGCGATTAGTCACCATGCAACCCGAACATATCTCGACATATTCTTTAACCGTAGAAGAGGGGACAGCGCTGCACCGCTGGGTTGATGCTGGACATGTCAAAATGCTTGAAGAGACAGTTGATACTGGAATGTATGACTGGGGTCGTGATTTCCTGGAAAAATCAGGCTACCCCAATTATGAAGTATCCAATCATGCAAAACCTGGTTTCGAGTGCCGTCACAATTTGAATTATTGGACAGGTGTGGAGTATCTGGGGTTCGGACCTGCCGCCCATTCATATTTTGGGAACAATAGAACCTGGAATCTGCGTAACCTTGATACCTATATGGAAGGCATCAAAGTGACAGGTTCAGGTGCAACGGATTCGGAAATTATTACACCATCTATGGCGCGTAATGAGATGATTCTAACGCGTTTGAGACTTACCCGGGGATTGAATTTGGAGGAGTTCTCAAAGATCCATAATGAAAATCTTCTGCACACAAAAAATAACATGCTCAAAAAATGGGCTGACAAAATAGTTATCTCAGATAGTCATTTAAAAATCGCCAGGACTGGGTGGGCTTTAACTGATGAGATCAGCTCTGACTTGATGTCTCTGCCAAGCTAGATAATTCTTTTAATCCAGATTGATTGTCACAGAATGTTCCTGGTGGACCAGGACAGTTCCAGGATGAGCACCCCTGGGTTTGCTAAGGTGTTTGCGCTGGCAATATTGAACCACCACTATACCTGAATGTTTGGCTTTTGAATTAAGAGCAGCGTGTTTAGCCGCGGATAAGATGTCATCCTGTTGGGGTGTCTGGCTCCCTGTGCGGAGGATGACGTGGGATCCTCTGACCTGTCTCGCATGAAACCACCAATCATTTTTATTTGCCACCTTAAAGGTCAGCGTATCATTATCCTGTGAGCTACGACCTACCAGGATGTCGAATCCACCAGGCGATTGATACTTCTTATATGGTTTGCGCTCCAATTGCTGTTTACCTGATCGATCAAGCGCTTCACCATGCTCCTGAAGAAAACTCAGCAATTCTTTATCATCAGATTTCTCCGAGAGTTGTTCAAGTGCATGAACATCCCTTTGGACGGCAGCTAGAACAGCTTCTAACTGGGTCAGTTTCCCCTGGTATTTGCGGATTTTTTTCGCCGTGGATTCTATAGCCTGATTGAGGCTAAGCCCTTCCTCCACATCTATCGAAATGTTTTCCCCTGTAGGAGAAAACTCCACGGGGATGGTCAGTTGACCATCAACACTGGCCATTCCCATGCCAAGACCAATCTGAAGTGACTGAAGTCTAAGCTTCAATTCGGGCCAGGTTCTGGCCTCTGCCAGTTCCAGATCGATTTTTGAGGCTTTACTTTTCCAGCGTTTAAGCACAGTTCGTGACGTTTTCTGGAGAGATGCACCTGTTGTCTGTTTGGGCTTATGGGCATGTTTCAATACATCAATGACAAACTCACTGATATTCTTTGCCATTCCACTTTCGTCGGATCCAAAGTTGAGGGTAGAATTATCCCAATCCATGGATAAACCATTTTTCGCGTCCATCAGTTGGGTATGTGTCACCTTGCCTCCCGGAATTGATGCAGGTAGCGTGTCTGTAGGGGCCAGCCAACTATCCTCAATAGGCGGAAGCTGATCATGTTTAAGAAAACTATCCTGGTGTAATTTTGATGAAAGGTAATACACATTGTTTGCACCCGGGTAGGCACCAATAATGAGCTGATCATCGTTGCTAAGGTCAATCCTGAGGAGCCTGTCATGTGAGTGCATATAGACATATCTCACTGTTGAACCCGCAGGGATTCTACGTAGGACTTCAACTCTTTTGCGGGGGAGGGAAGATGATTGTGAAGATGTTAGAAGGACTTGGTTACCCTTCTTTTCCCAGGAGAGCAAAAACACTTTATTTGCATCGAGGAATTGAATATTAAGACGACCTTTTCTGTAGGTATAAGCAAGACCCAACTCATTACCAATGAGTTGTTTATGCAAATATTGCATCCAAAGCCACAGGCTTGGCCATGATCTTATGAAATTTTGTGCTTCCACGCTGTTAACCTAAGTGATTTCCACACGAAGTGAATGGTTTTCCCCTGGATTTAGCAAGAATATCGGTCCTAAGCTGTTGCAGTCTTTTCACACTTCAATCTCGCTTGAATGCATATCTTGAATATCTTATAGAAGTTTCGTTAATTGTCCTTTTTCAGGATTCGAGTAAAGTGAGACACCTATGAAGTCAAAGCATACTTTCGCTGATGGAAATACAACATCCATACTGGATAATTTGAATACGGCAGTATTTCGGGCAAATCTAGAAGGGTCAGAATCTATTATTGATGTGAACCCGGCTTTCATCAAGATGTTTGGTTACAAAGATAAGTCAGAGATTAAATCCATATCCTTGATAGACTTTTATTTCGATCCCGTGGATCTAGTAGAGATGAGCAAAGAGATATTGTCCAGTGGGAATATCCGCAACAGGGAAACAAAATTAAAAAGGAAAGATGGCTCAGTTTTCCATGGCCGGGTCTCATCTGTTCTGGTTAAAGATGCTGAAGGTAACAATCTGTTTATTGATGGCGTAGTAGATGATATCTCAGAGCTCAAAACCAAGGAAATGGAACTGTTAGCTGAACGACAGGTGTTTTTTAGTGGACCGGTGGTATCGATCCAATGGCCGGTGAGCGATAAAAACGCCTTAATCAATATTACAGAAAATGTGAAAGACTTGTTGGGATATGAAGCCGTTGAATTTTTAGAGGGAAAAATTCTATATGCTGATCTTGTCCACGAAGAGGATAGACCAGGATTGCAGAATCATATCCAATCTATCCTTGCTCAGGGATCAAATGTAATGTTGGTGCTTCCATATCGATTGAGACATAAAAATGGAGCATATATCTGGGTCCAGGATTATGCATATATCCAGCGTGATGATACGGGCCAGGTCATCGGGATATTAGGCTATATTTATGATGTGACAGCACAGCAGGTATCTCAGCGAGATTCCATTGAACAGGAACGCCGCCTTCGAGATCTTGTCGAAAACTCACCAACTGGAATTTTAAGAATCGATAGGGATGGGAATATTGTTGAGGTGAACCAAAGAATGGTGGATATGCTCGGTTCCCCCTCCAAAGAAGCTACTCAGGGTTTCAATATATTTAAGTTCCAGCCCCTGATTGAAACGGGTATAGCCGGAAAATTCCAGGAGAGCATATCAGAAAACAAGATCGTTTCATTTGCTGGTGAATATGAATCAAATTGGGGTAAGGAAATCCATTTTAAGCTCATTATCTCGCCCGTCCTGAATGCAGAAGGTGAAGTGGTAGGCGCCCAGTCAAATATGGAAGATTTGACCAGTACCCGTCTCGCTGAAGCGGACAAGCGCAAGCTTCAGAAAGCCCAATTGGAAGAACGCAGGATTTTCATGGCCGGTCCAATCATGATCATCAAATGGGCATTTTCTGCAGATGACTCAGTGTTATCAGTAAGTGAGAATGTAGAAAAAATTCTCGGCTATACGGTGGATGAGTTTATGAGTGGCAATATGGTACCATCTAAATTTATTCACCCCGAGGATATAGATGCCGTTCGAGAAACTTCTCGAGCTGCTGTGGCTAATGGGCATACGGCGTTTGAAGTGGCCCCTTACCGGCTTCAAAAAAAGGATGGAAGTTATATTTGGGTTGGTGATTACAGCGCTATAAATAGAGATCCTGAAGGAAAGCCAGTATCCTTCTCAGGTATTATCTGGGACATCTCAAATGTGATAAAAGCAGAATTAGATCTGAAGCTCCTACTCCGTGAAGTCCATCATCGGGTTAAAAACAACATGCAGGTCATCATAAGTCTACTCAATATTCAAGCAGATTATGTGGGGGATGAGCACTTGTTTGAAATATTTGGCGAGACCCAAAATCGAATTAGAACCATGGCCTTGATTCATGATAAGCTTTACCGATCAAAGCATATGTCTGAAGTTGATTTTGGAAAATATATCAGCTCGTTAATATTTGAACTCAATAACTTCTATGAAATAGATCCCCAACGCATACACATTCACCAACAAATCGAAGAGATTAGGCTGGATATTAGTAAAGCCATCCCATGTGGATTGATTGTGAATGAACTTGTTACAAATTCTATAAAATATGCATTCCCGGATAAACGGGAAGGTGATATATGGGTATCCGCCACGGTTTTTGGTGACAGCGAAGCAAAAATTGAAATTTGGGATAATGGCATCGGTCTAAGCCGGGATATGATTTTTGAAGAAACCCAGACCATGGGTTTGCGTATTGTAAGAATTCTCACCGAACAACTCGGTGGATCCATGAAAATCACTCAGGAAAAGGGTACTCACTTTTCACTCAGATTTGACCTCATTGACAAAGATTAAATCTAAAGTACGCCATGGTTAAAGTCCTCTTTTTTGCAGATTCTCATCTTGGTTTTGATTTCCCCATTAGACCCCGAATAAGTCGCCGGAGGAGGGGTTGGGATTTTTTTAATAACTACCAGCTCATATTAGATACTGCGGTTGAGGAGGGTGTAGATGCTCTGGTTCACGGTGGTGATGTTTTCTTTAGATCAAAAATCCCAATGCCCGTTATACAAAAAACCTATGAACCATTGTTACCTGTATTGGAGCGTGGCATCCACATGTTCATTGTACCGGGTAACCACGAACGATCCAGATTACCTGCATCGCCACTCTTTCGTCACAAGAATTTCCATCTTTTTGATCGACCCAGGTCATTTCCAATGGAAATGAATGGGGTAGATGTGACCTGGAGTGGATTTCCCAATATCCGCCACAATATTCAACAAGAATTTCCAACTCAGCTCAACCAGATCGGGTTTGGGAGCACACCAGGGGCTCTCAGTATATTATGCATGCACCAGTCGATCGAGAATGCTTTGGTGGGAGTGCAAAACTATACGTTCAGAAAAGGAGCTGATGTGATTGGGCGGGATCAGTTCCCAGACTATTTGGATTTGGTGCTTAGCGGACACATTCATCGACAGCAAGTCTTAAGGAGTACATCAGGCACACCCCTCATATATTCTGGATCTATCGAGCGGACTTCATTTGCTGAAAGGCTTGAGACGAAAGGCTTCTTCATCCTGACCTTATCAAAGCATAAGATTGAATGGGAATTTCGTGCGCTACCGGCTCGACCCATGTATCAATGGACACTCCCATCAAATTTATTGGACAGGCATCATCTTATGCGAGCTATACAAGCTGAGGCTCAAGAATTACCCAGTGATGCCATATTTCGAATCCGGAGCGGAGCTGAAAAGCAACTCGATATCCTGAAAATTTCTGAATTGCGAAATGAATTACCGGAAAGCATGAATGTTGATCTCATCCCACTCGCTGGAAGAACTCGCAGCACCTGGTCAGCATACTCGGATTAATATGGAAATCGCTTCCCAATTACAGCAGGATCAAAAGGGTTTGCCGAAAACAGCGGGGGTTTACTTGTTTTTGGATGAACGGGAATATCCACTTTACATTGGTAAGTCGGTAAATCTTAGAGCAAGAGTAGCATCGTATTTACGCAATGATAGCAGCCAGGAAGAACGCACTCAGAGAATGGTCCACGAGGCCAGAACCCTGCGCTATATTGAAACTGAGACAGAGTTGATGGCTCTGTTACTGGAAGATTCACTCATAAAGAAGTATCTTCCAGTTTACAATATCCGCCAGAAACAATTTAGAGATTATCGCTATCTTCAGGTCAGCGATGATGCTTACCCCCGTCTGATCACCCTAGAGGACCCGGGACGTATACATAGCAGCATCTATGGACCGTTTCGAGATCGCTTTTTCATCCAACGCCTTCAAGAAATATTTTCGAGATACCTGAGGTTTAGATCCTGTGCTGAGGCGAACCCGAAAAAAAGTTGCATTGAGCTCGATCTTGGACAATGTCTGGGTCCATGTATTCTACCAGAAGTCCACGATGCTTATGCTAGAGCCTGTGTTCATGTTACCCAATTTCTGGAAGGGGAGGATCCAGGGGTCATTTCGATGATTGAGGATGAGATTCGGATATGCATCCAGGAAACCCGCTTTGAGCATGCTCAGCGTTTAAGGGAGGATCTCATTTTTTGTGATACATTTTTTAATCGTCAACGTTTTAACCATCACTTCAGAGTTGATCATCTCAAGATTGAATCACGACGCGAAGGTGAACCAGGTTATTTATTCGAAAATGGAGCCTTGAGAGAGGTCGTACTCAAGCATGGCAGACTATGCAAGGTGGGTGATCAGCTCGATCTGTTTGACCTATCTATTGTGAAAGAAGATGAACCACGCTTTTTACTGGATAGGGCAAATCTGGTATATAATTGGTTAAAAAAGAATCAGGGATCAGTAAAGTATAAATTTCAGGAAATGGGCTCATCCTTTAAGTAGGGCCAGAATAAATCTTCCATTCCACCAAAAGACCCATCGATGCTCATGGGGACTAATTTTGCAAATGAATCCAGAATAACAACTGCATTTAAACTGGCATCTTCCTCAACGCCTGCCTGCAGCCGTTTTACCATGCTGATATTGATGGCATCAATATTAGTATAAATTTGACTTAATCCTTTGAGCGTCCAATCTGGTTCCAATCCATTTTTGGCACGTGTGAATTGGGCTAGCAAATACATGGACATTGCACGATAAATAGATTCCTTAATACTGGCAAATGGTAAATGTGTGGCTACCATGGGTCTTAATTGATCCAGGGTGGGACATCCACTGGTCACCATGATGATTCCGAGTATGGAACTCAGGCCAATTTGCATGGAGACCTGCTCCTTGGAGTACGTTCTTTCAGCCGTCTCGATGCTAAGGTCGATAAGATCATAAGAAACATCAGACTTAAAGGTAGTTACAATATCCTGGAGATTAACAGCCACTGGGCAATGGTTCACACCAGTATCAGCGAGTTTGCAACCTTCACACATATGAAATCCCAGGTTTGTCCAACTAGGTTTTTCTGTATTTGAAATGGTTTGATAAGCTAGTTTGTCAGGACTGAGAATAACCTCAAATGAAATGGATCTGGAATCTGCCATCTTGAATTTGTATTTAAGTGACACTTGTGGAGCGGAATCTGAAGACATAGAGCAAGATAAATCTAGAAAGTTTCAATCCAATGCAATTTGGAGCCTGAGATTCATGTTTGTGATAAATAACCTGGGATGGTATATGGAATAATATTTTGAGTGTATAAAGTGGAGGTTTGATTTAGTTTCAAAGGCTTAATATTGAATGAGGAAAATGAATTTATGAATGTCCCAGAAAAACAACATCGCCGAAGAAAAAAGAGTAAGCGTTTTGAGAGGTCAATTATTCGTGAGTTCAGTGCGGAGATCATGATTGGCATCATATTCTTTTTCGGAATATTTTTGCTTTATGAAGAGATGGAAATCAAGACCTATGTTTTTGAGGGCGTTGTCTCCGATTTTCAATACATCACTCACGGCATCAGCCATTTCATGAGCACACTATTGGGTAGGGCTGAGGAATATGAAACATCCGATATTGTCGGCTCAACATTGATTTTCATAGCCTTCAATTTGTTGATATCACGAATTAGGCAGAAGTCCATTTTGATCCTATCTGAATTAACAGAATGCCCTGAATGTGGTGATGATCTTGTCCTGGTTCATCGAAATGTTTTCCAGCGGATTTATGGATTTGTATTCCGGGTAAAAATTCGCCGCTTTCACTGTCAAAGCTGTGACTATGACGGTCTTAGAGTGAGGTCTCCAAAGTCAATTTAGTATCACTCAATCCAAGAGTGAATCGGAGACTCTCAGCTCAGTATACTCTTTTAATAATATGAACTTCCTAAGCCGATATCGAAAGATACCCCGATCAATTCTGTTAATGATTTCGGCTGCCTTCTTGATTCATATGATCAATGCTGGCTTCATTCTCATTCTCAATATCTACCTTCGAAAAAAAGGCTATGCTGACGAAAGTATAGCTCAATTCAACTCCTTCCGGTTCCTGGGCGTGCTGTTCTTTGCATTCCCTCTGGGAATATTTATAAAAGGGAAGTCACTGAAACCTTTCTTTCTGGCATCCAGCCTGCTTGTCCCTCTGTTTAGCTTATTTCTGCTCCTTTCTATTCAGGGAGGTAATGAGACCAGAATCACTCTCGGCTTCATTCTATGGGGTATATCATTCATGATATTGAATGTGTGTGGCTTACCCTACATCATGCGATCAGCCCCGGAGGAAGTTGTCTCAGAAGCCATATCCCTAAATTTTTCAACCTGGTCCTTGGCCACGATTATTTCAGGATCATTGATCAATATTCTCTCGCGAGTCAAAGAGATTGCGATTGGGGGAGTCACCATACCTTTAGATGAATTTCATATTATGTTGGTGATTATCTCCATAAGTTCATTTTCCTTTGTGCTTGTGCTATTTATGCGAGAAGCCAAACCACGCTCGATTTCGAGTAGTTTTTTCAGCAATTTTAAAGCCCTCAAGTCAGACTATGATTGGATACTTATTGGACGAGTACTATTCCCAAACATTTTGATTGCCATTGGTGCGGGACTGACGATTCCCTTTGTCAATTTATTTTTCAATAGTGTCTTCAAGGTTGATTCAGATACCTTTAGTCTCATTGGCGCTGGAACTGCTGGAATTGTGTTTATAACGACTCTGATTGTACCCATCATACGGCGCAAATTTGGTTTCAGAGTAGCCATCCTGATTCCCCAGTGGATTGCTATTTTCTTTCTGGTAATCCTGGCAACGACCCAGCTGGCGCAAGCATATTCCTGGGCTTTTTATGTGGCCATTGCAGCCTTTATGCTGCGTCAACCCTTTATGAATATGGCTGGTCCCATGACCAGCGAGTTGGGTATGAAATATGTTGGACCACGGAATCAGGAATTGATTTCTGCCATCAGCTCTAGTGTCTGGAGTGCATCATGGTTCATCAGTGCCAAGATTTTCCAGGTACTCAGGCAAATGGATTTAGAGTATTATCAAATATTTTTTATTACGGCGGTCCTGTATGCCGTAGGAGTAGGTTTCTATCATCTATTAATAAATGACTTTTTAGGGAGATCACCTGAAGAGACTCAAGGACCTGTTAGCCTCGAAAATCCATTGCGCGGTATGAACAGGGGATAAGGAAGAAAATGGAAGCACTTAGCTCAAAACAGAAAAAATATTTAAAATCCAAGGCCCACCCTCTAAAAGCGGTGATTCAGATTGGGAAAGCTGGCGTAACCACCCAATCTATCCAGAGCATTGAGACAGCTTTAAATTCACACGAAATGGTGAAGGTGAAGTTTATCGCCTTCAAGGAAGAAAAAGAAAGGTTTCTGGATGAAATACTGGAGGGCTCGCGATCCCAATTTGTGAGTCTCATCGGTCATGTTCTCACCCTATACCGTGAACATGAAGAAGCTGACCAACGAAAGTATGATCTACCCAAATAATTGCCTGCCATGATCAATCTCCACAATATCACAAAAACTTATCCTGACAAAACTTTGTTCAAGGGCTTGGATCTTGTGATAAAAAGGGGCTCCAGAATCGGTTTGGTAGGAGCCAACGGCTCGGGAAAAACAACCTTGCTCAGGATGATTGTGGGTGAAGAAGATACCGACAAGGGTCAGATTCAGGTAGATAGAAAAATCACAATCGGATATTTGCCGCAGGAAATAACTGCCACCTCAGAGGAAACAATCTTACATGAGGTTCTGAATGAGATCCCTGAAGTCGGTGAGCTGGAAATTCAGATTGAAAACTTATCCTTACAAATTGCTGCGAATCCTGATGATGAGCTGCTGCTGAACAGGCTTGGTCAGATACAGGCCGAATTTGAACGACTCAATGGCTGGAGTCTTGAATCAGATGCAAAAAAAGTACTGGGAGGTCTCGGATTCAGCCCTGAGCAGATGAAAGTACCTCTTGATCAATTCAGTGGTGGGTGGAGAATGCGAGTTGCCCTGGCAAAGCTTCTGTTTAAACATCCCGATATCCTTTTGTTGGATGAACCAACTAATCACCTCGATCTGGCCTCACTGATCTGGTTAGAAACTTTTTTAAAAGAATGGTCGGGTGCACTCGTTCTGATCAGTCATGACAGGACCTTTCTTGACAAAACGATTAATCACATTTTTGAAATCGAGCATATGTCGATCCAGATATATGCCGGCAATTACAGCAAATATATTGAGGAAAAAAAGCTCCGGCTCGATCAACAACTGGCAGCCTATCGTAATCAACAAAAATTGATTGCTGAGACAGAGCGGTTTATTGAGAGGTTCAGGTATAAGGACAGTAAAGCAAGTCAGGTTCAAAGCCGGGTTAAAAAGCTCGAAAAGCTTGTGCGAATTTCACCTCCTGAAGGTGAACAAAGCCGAATTTCAGTTCGTATCCCGCAGCCTGGCAGATCAGCCAGAACCATTGCCGAATTTAAGGGCGTGGCCAAATTCTATGGTAAGCTCGAGGTATTTAACCAACTGAACCTCACATTGGAACGGGGACAAAAAATAGGGCTTGTGGGTCCTAACGGCGCCGGAAAATCAACCTTGTTGAAGATGTTGGCTCAGGTCGAACCGCTTAGTGGTGGAGATTTAGTTTGGGGAGAAGGCGTGGAGAGCGCTTACTTTGCTCAACATCAATTTGAATCCCTACCCATGGAATCAAATATCTATGATTTGATCTCCAACGAGAACCCTAAATGGATTGTGACTGAAGTTCGTACTTATCTGGGAAGTTTCCTGTTTTCTGGAGAGACTGTGGACAAAAAAATTAAAGTGCTTAGTGGTGGAGAAGTATCGAGGCTTGCACTCGCCAGGATGCTATCTACGCCCTCGGATCTTATTCTCCTGGATGAACCTACCAATCATCTCGATATGCGTTCGAGAGATGTAGTCCAGGAAGCCATTAGCAGTTTTCAAGGAACCATGGTGTGTATCTCTCACGATAGACACTTTTTGAACGCAGTCACAAATACAATTATTGAGGTTGAACAAGGTAGAATCCGAATTTTTCCTGGAAATTATGAGTATTACCTCTGGCGAAAGGGTCAAGATCGGGTTGAAGTGGCAGAAAGGATGTCGAAAATTCAGAGTACTTCATTACAGAAGCCCAGCAACCAGGACTATCAGAATCGGAAGAAATTAACAAATCGGTATAAGAAACTTCCCAGGTTGATTCTGGAATGTGAAACTGCAATTTCCAATCAAGACAAAATTATGATAGATCCCGCCTTTTCCAGCGAATATGGAAAAATTCAGGCAGCCATTGCTGAGAAAGAGGTTTTGGAAGAGAAGTATTTGGAGTTGCTCGAAGAACTTGAGACATTAAAACAATTGCTTATATGAAAAAGGGCAGGGATAATCCCTGCCCTTTTTCAATTTCTCGGTATAGGATTAGATAACTTTGTGAACCAAAATTCCAATCATAACGATCATAGATATAAAAATTAGTGCAACTGACCAATTGCCCTTTTTTATCTCTTCCCATTCATCAATATCAGATGAGAACCAATCGAAAACCTTCAGAGCAATAGCAACACCTACTGAAAATCCGAGTGAGGCAACAACAGCCCAACCCAAACCTTCTGCATAGCGTTCCCAAATACTTACTTCGAAAGGGTTGGCTGCAAAGACTGAAGATGCCATAAGCAGCAAAGAACCCATAAATAGCATTGATTTCTTGAACATTCTATTCTCCTTTTTCATATTCCACTCAGTTTATTAATTCTATTCCATCCGTAAACAGTCCTGTGTGAAAATGTCCACGGGCATTCTGTTATTGTATAACTTTTCGCAACACGCTCCATCGGCTCGTAAGATCATGGCTTTGCGATTACTGAATTCCACATCTGCAATCACTACAATCTGATCAATCGCTACCCGGGCGTGTTGAGCGACAGCACCTCCTACTAGAAAAGCCTGCAGGAGATCATCAGAAAGTGTCGTATTACGACTGACGACTCGAATGATAAATATTCTACCCCATGATTCTTGCTCTTGCAAATCAAAGGCTGATCGTGTCATATCGATTCCCTTTTGTCGATACAGATCCTGTGCATAAGAAGCGAGTTCAGAATTTTCGCTGATGGCTGGGTTGTCAGCCAGCAGAGTTCCTGCCAGGAAAAGTAAAAAGAACAATCGAGCTAATATTGATATCAGTTTTTGTGGTTTCATCTGCTTAACTCAATTTCGATCAATTTTAAGTCAGGGGAGAGTGATATCAATATTTATTTCAAAAAGCTAAATGAACTCACTAGGTATCGTAACCTGTGATATGATCATAATCAGGATGAGTAAATTCCTGTTCAAAAGCGTTGATAGCCTCTTTCGTATTGGCAACCAAATCATCTCGTGCACATTTAACAGCCAGTTTTATGGCATTATCTATAGCTCGAGGTGTGGATCTACCATGACATTTCAATACTAATTTTTCAAGGCCTAAAATAGGAGCGCCACCATATTCCTGATAGTCACTAATTTTTTTAACTTTACGAATTCCACCGGAAAGCAGCATCATGCCAAGTTTCCAGATTAATTTTTTTTGAAATGCAAGCCGACCCAGCCCCATGGCAGCTTCAGCCATACCTTCCATGGTTTTGACAGCAATGTTACCCTTGAACCCTTCTGTAACGACCACATCAACAACACCCTTCATGAGGTCGCTGCCCTCAATGTTACCATAAAAATTGATCTGAGGCAGGGATTCGAGGATTCTATTTACCTCAACATACTTCGGACCGCCCTTATTATTCTCAGAACCCATATTCAAAAGTCCAACCAGGGGTCTCTCGATTCCAGTTACTTTTTGTGCATAAGCATTGCCCATGAGGGCAAAATGGATCATATGGTCCCGATCAACAGTGATATTGGCTCCCACATCAAGGATGAGACAAAAAATATCTTTGCGGTTGAGCTGATTGCTGGTGGGATACACCGCAGCCAGGGCAGTTCTGTGCACCGTTTTGATGCGCGGAATTTTCTGAGCACTCGCCAAAATAAGTGCACCTGTATTCCCAGCCGAGATAAGAGCATCTGCCTGACCGGTAGAAACGATCTCAGCGGCTTTGATCATGGAAGAATCAGGATATTTATCGAAAATTTCTTTCGGTTTAGCATCCATGGGAATGGATTGTGGAGCGTGAATGATCTCGATGTGTTGTCTGACTTTTGGAAAGCGAGCCAATTCAGCTTCAAGAATTTCCTGATCACCGGCCAGCAGAATTTCAAGATCACCTGCTTCGCAGGCTCTACAAACACCTTCTACAACAGCTTTAGGGCCATTGTCACCACCCATTCCATCAACTGCGATACGATAAGTTCTCAAAGACGTATTATTCCCAACTTTTTATTAATTCCATAATGAGTCGGACACCGGCACCTGTTGGTCCGTCTGGAAGATAGGGGCGTCCCTTCTTTAACCAACCAGAACCTGCAATATCAACATGACACCATGATGTGCCTTCTTTGACGAATTCTCTGAGGAAAGCGCCAGCTGCGATGGTACCCGCTGTGCGACCAGCACCGGTGTTTTTTACATCGGCAATGGTGGATTTGATATCTTCAGCATACTCATCATCCATGGGCATTTGCCAGACTCTGTCTTGCGTTTTTTTACCTGATGCTATCAGTTCGTCTGCAAAATCCTGATCATTGGTCATGATACCGCTATAACGATGGCCCAGAGCAACTACCACCGCACCAGTAAGTGTAGCAAAGTCCACCACACCATCCAGTTCATACTTATCTGTTATGTATGCTAATCCATCAGCCAGGATAAGGCGACCTTCTGCATCCGTATTTAAAATTTCAATAGTCTTTCCATTGTATGCTGTGAGGATATCACCTGGCTTGTAAGCCTCACCACCATTCATGTTTTCAGTTGCTGGAACCACAGCGATGATGTTTAATTTTGGTTTGGTTTCAGCAACGACTGACATGATTCCAAGTACAGCTGCTCCACCGAGCATATCAAATTTCATCTCATCCATACCAGCTGATGGCTTGATGGAGATACCACCAGAATCAAAAGTGAGTCCTTTGCCAACCAGTCCAAGGGTTTTGGAGTCTTTTCCACCACCCATATACTTCATAACAATAAATTTTGGAGGAACGTCTGAACCCTGGGCAACACCAGCGATTCCACCAAAGCCCATTTTTTCAAAGTCTTCTCGATCATAAATAGTGGTTTTCATGCCACCTTTTTTAGCTACGGCTTCAGCAGTATCAGCCAGATAGGTTGGCGTAGCAATATTTGAAGGGTGATTCCCCAGGTCGCGTGCAACTACAACACCGGCAGCCACATGCATTCCGTATGTCAGAGCATCGCTAATATCAGAATCGCTGGCTACAACGACAATTTCTATACCTTGATATTCATCTTCTGATTTTTTATAATTCAAAAAGCGATAACTTCCCATAACGAGACCTTCAGCAAGTGCCTGGGCGTCATCCGAACTCAAATCATTCTCGCCCATAAACTCGATGGCAAAGGTGCTGACTTTAAGATTAATGGCTAGTTTTGCAGCAGTTGCTGATGCCTGGCGTAACAAGTCTGAATTGTATTTACCTGATTCACCTAAACCGATAGCTATGAAGCGTTTGCTGGTTTCACAATCCGCAGTATAGAGGACTATAGATTGGTTGAGCTTAGCTTTGAATTCGCCATTTTTCAGGGCCAGATTTATCTGCTTCGAAAGATTTGGGTGCGCGGCTTTGAACTCGTCCGTAAGACCTGTATCAGAAAAGATTCCAAAAACATAGGCCTCCTGGCCTTTTGGTAATTCACTATTGGTAACAGAGCTCAGGTTGAAAAGTGACATCGGTGTTCGTTCCTCTCGTTAAATCATTTATTTCAATTATAATTCGTTTTACGATCTGATTTATTCAGGCCTACAATTTAGAGTTCAAGCAGGCAGAAAAAACCGGAAAAAGTGATTACTTGCTTGCTATTAGCAATGAAAACTACAGAAAAGTATACTACTTTAAATTCGATTTCGACGTGGTCGCCTTCTCTCTCGAGAGTGAAGGCTTAAAGCCTTTTTTTAACGAATCCCCGTCCAGAAGGTGTTTTTAGATAACGCTCAAAATCAAGTGCCCGTTCTCTGTCAGTAAATGAGATCAGAGTCTTTAATTTCCAGGGTTTGTACTTCCTGGTGTAGGTGTCTTGTCCCATGTTGTGAGCTTTCAATCGGTTTTCTATGTTGGAAGAAAAACCTGTGTAAAATCTAGCTGGATGATCGATTGATTGTAGAATATAAACATAGAACATTGTTACTCCCGAGCGTGCTGCGACGTAGCTCAATTTCCTTAACTGGGGAAAGGGGATACCCGTCTACGCTTCTTGTTGAAGCTTCGATGCGGTCGCCTTATCTCTGGTGAGCGAAGGCGAGTGGAGCCGAGGAGGATCGAACTCCTGACCTCTGCATTGCGAACGCAGCGCTCTCCCATCTGAGCTACGGCCCCATATCCTTAATTATGAATTATAAATTATGAACTATGAAATGGGAACCATAATCTTTCGTACCGCACTATGAAATTTATTGAAGCTTCTGCGTAGATTGACGGCTCCAATTCCTTAATTCTGAATTCTAAATTTCGAATCAGGAATTAATCTTACGTTATCAATTTTGCGAGTGTTAATTGGTATCTTGACCCTTCGAGTCTCCTCGTTACACTCGGCCTCAGGGAGACAAGCAGTGAATTCTCTACCAACTGCTTGTTCCGTCAAAGCTAAAAGCACAGCACAATTGCCTCACTCTAAAAACTTGTTAAACTAGAAAGCTCACAAATAAATCAGGGAGAATGCGCATGCTGAAAAATTTTCGATTGAATGAATTGGGAAGTGATGTTCGAACCGAAGTGATTGCCGGTATAACCAGTTTTCTAGCCACGATGTACATTATTGTAGTTAATCCAGCCATTTTGAGTGCGACTGGAATGTCATTTACGGCTGTTCTGACTGCTACGGTCCTGGTTAGTGCCTTCAGTTCGATCGCCATGGGAATTTATGCCAACAATCCCATCCTGCTTGCACCAGGTATGGGAATTAACGCATTCTTTACTTATGGTATCGTTTTAGGAATGGGAATTCCATGGGAAACAGCATTAGGCGCTGTCTTTCTGTCAGGAATCGTATTCCTGCTGCTATCCATATTTAATATTCGAACCATGATTGTACATGCTATCCCAACCCAACTTCGATATGCTATTGCTGCGGGCATTGGTCTCTTTATTACATTTATCGGTTTCAAAAACGCAAATTTTATTGTCGCCAACCCTGCTACCCTCGTAGGGCTGGGTGAACTCACCCCGGCGGTAATAACCTTTTTAATTGGCTTACTGATCAGCTCTGTCCTGGTTGTGGCCCGCTATAAGGGTGCCCTTATTGTTGGCATTATTGCAACCACCGTTTTGGCTATTCCAATTGGTCGTTGGTGGGGAGACGCCAGCTTAATCAATTTTGGAACTCCCACACTGGTAAGTTTTAGTGGGGTTGTGGCTGCGCCTGATTTTTCTCTGCTATTTGCCCTTGATCTTGTGGGTGCCATGAAGTTTGCCATGATTCCTGTGATTTTTGCCTTCCTCTTCACGGATATGTTTGATAGTATTTCAACCTTTGTTGGCGTCGCTGAAGCCGGGGACCTGAAATCAGAAGACGGTGAACCACGCAATATTAAGGAATCGCTTATAGTGGATGGATTTTCTACTACCATTTCTGGGTTGGTAGGCACCAGCTCTGGCACCAGCTATATTGAGTCAGCCACGGGTATTGAAGAGGGCGGAAGAAGCGGTCTGACCGCTGTAGTTGCTGGACTTCTATTTTTACCCTTTATGTTTCTTTCACCTCTGCTTTCGGTTATTCCTAGTATTGCCACGGCACCAGCACTGATATTAGTCGGTGTCTTTATGATGAAACCGGTTCGCAAAATATCCTGGAATGAAATGGACAATGCGATTCCAGCTTTTATTGCTATGCTGCTCATCCCCCTGACATTTAGCATCACTCAGGGAATCATCTGGGGATTTCTGAGTTGGACATTCATTAAAGTTATACATGGTAAACCCCATGAAGTCTCACCCATGTTGTGGGGAATAGATGTTTTTGCAGTACTGGCATTGATTGCGTAATCCAAAAATTAAGCAATTTGAAAATCATTTTGTTTTAATATTACAAAAAAGGTCATAAATAAGACCAGCTAGTATACAAAATTTCACTTCACTCGCTGTTGATCTGGACGATTCCGAATCTGCCTGGGAATGTCTGTTTTGCCCAGTGTGATATATATCAAAATTCTGTTATCATTTCTTTATTCTGTACGAATTGAATGTCCTTTGTGTCGCATGTATCTTGCGCCGCTAAAACAAGGACATCGCATTATAATTTTTTAAGGAGAGAAGATGAAACAGAACCTGATAACCCGGGAATCCGGCTTTACCCTGATCGAGGTGTTGGTCGTTGTTATTATTGTTGCCATTCTGGCTGCGGTAGCTTTCCCGATCTACCAAAACTACGTGAAAGGTGCTTACGCATCTGATGCTCAATCTGCCATTGGTTCGATCTGGAATGCTGCCCAGATGTATTACCAGGACAGAGGCGAATGGCCAGATGATGTCGAGGGACAACTAGAGCCTAAATACATCCAGATGAAAAATGCTACCAAACGTCAGTGGGTATTTACTATTATTGGTGGTGGTGATGGTATCTCTGAAATCACGGCTCTAAGTACGGAAGAAATGAAACAGGGTGCTGGCCACGAAGTTCGCTATACAACTGATGACGGTAAATTCACCGGTTACGGCTTCGACGAAGAAGAATAAGCCCTATGGCTTCTAAGATAGACCAATTACTTGGTTATGCGCTTGAGAGTGGATCTTCGGATCTACATCTAAGTGTAGGCGCCATCCCCATGGTTCGGATAAATGGAACCATGCGGAAACTAAATCTGCCCCTACTCAGCAAAGAGGAAATGGAACAGATTGCTTCAGAAGTCATGAATGAAGATCAGCTAAAAAGGTTTCACTCAAAGAAAGAAATTGATTTTTCCAGAGAGCTTGAGGGGAGAGGCCGATTTAGAGTAAATTTCTTCAAACAGATTCGTGGTACTGCCGGTGTGTTCAGAACAATTCCAACAGTTATCAAAGGCTTTGATGAGTTAGATGTACCGCCCGTGTTGGCCAAGTTGGCTATGCGAGACAGAGGGTTGATTCTCTTAACGGGTCCTACGGGATCTGGAAAGTCAACCACCTTGGCTGCCATGGTGGATCATATCAATGAGCACCGCGAAGCACATATTATTACTATTGAAGATCCCGTCGAGTATTATCACGAGAGTAAAAATTGTCTGGTGAACCAGCGTGAGTTGGGTATTTCCACAGATAGTTTTGCCAATGCCCTTCGATCTGCACTGCGTGAAGATCCCGATGTGATTCTAGTTGGTGAAATGCGTGACCTGGAGACCATTCAATTGGCTCTGACTGCAGCTGAAACGGGTCACCTCGTTATGTCAACCCTGCATACTTCAAGCGCTTCAAAGACCATCGATCGTATTATCGATATCTTTCCAGTAGCCCAAAAGGGACAGGTACGTTCCATGCTTTCCGAAAGTCTTGTGGCCGTTATTGCACAAAAACTCCTAAAAACCAAGGACGACAAGGGTCGTGTTCCAGGTTGTGAAATCATGATCGCCAATTCAGCCGTTCGAAATCTGATTCGTGAGGATAAGATTTATCAGATTCCTTCTGTGATTCAGGCTGGTGGTGTTGATGGTATGCAAACACTTGATCAGGACTTACAACGATTAGTAAGTCAGGGTAAGATCTCTCGGGCTGCAGCAGCTCAAATTGCAGACAATCCCAAATTATTTGAACAAGGGATTTTATAGATGAAACAGAAGCGACATGCCTGGGTCACGAGAAACTCTCCTGGCTTTACCCTCATCGAAGTGATGGTGGGTATTCTGATTATGGCTGCCACTTCTGCTACTATGTTTTATGGTGTTAATTATGCACGCGCCCAAGCCAGAAAAATCATCATGCAGCAACGTGCTCTGGAAGAACTCCGGAGTGAAATGGATTACTGGATGGTGAGATTGCTGGATGGAAATGTCGATGATAATGATCTGCTGGGTGATCTCAGAGGAGCTGAAGTAATCCTTTATAACCCAGACTCCGATAATGATGAAGATGATGAGGCCTTTAAGGCCAAGATATATCGTGAACCTACACGTAAGGTGTATACACAACATGATCTGGACGATAGCCCCTTTTATCCGTTAGTGATGTATATCCAGTGGCAAGATCACCTGGGGGATATTGATGGGGAACCCATGGAGTTGCGGATGGAATATTCCGTATTTACACAACGATGAGTAAGATGCTAGGAAAATTCAAACATTCCGCTGGCTTAACACTTATTGAGCTGGTTACCTCCATGGTTATTGCATCTATTGCAGCATTAGGACTCGGGACGGGAATTACAACGATTGTTGGCTTTTACCAGGACGATTGGGTAACAAAAGAAGCCCGGTTTTGGGGGTATGAAGCCATGGATTATATAGTTAATAATATCGAAACAGCAAAGAGGGTAAATGTACGGGCATATCTGGCCAACTATGATGGATTATTAATCACTCCCTCTGATGGGAGTCGCCAATTAAATGTTCAAGGCACTCAACATGATGGCTTAATGGTGAACGGCTTACCCATATTGGAGTATGCCGATTTTCCCGCTGAAGGGACCTATAAGGAAGATGGGCAACGCATTGTCGCCATGGAAAAATTCAGTGTCCAAGAACTCAATGAGGTTTTAAAGTATCGAGAACAATTTAGGGGAGTACCTGCTCTGGGAGCAGTAAAAGCAAGTCTATGGGAGGTTGAGTTAGTCTTATCTGTCACAACCAAATACCAGGGCGAAGCATTCTCAGAGTATATCAAGTTTAAACGTATAGCCTGGGCAAAGGATAAATATTTCCGATGAAAACTTTTATAAGAAATCAGCACGGTTTTGTTGTTTTTGTTTCACTGATTATGGTCATGATCAGTTTGGGCTACACAGTGGGTTATTTGCACTTTGTCATGGGTGAACGTATTCTTTTTTCTCAGCGGCTTGCAGAAACCAGAGCGCGATACAATGCGCTTAGCGGGATTTCAGAACAGGTGAACGCTCTCATCAGGGGTCCAAATTTTAATACTGCCAATGATACCACACTCGATGATGCTGAGATAGACCAAATGCTAGGTGGTTACCGAGATGTCCAGGGTATGATGAAAGAAAACCTGGTGACTCATCGTAGCCAGAGGCATGGACGGGCCACAGGTTGGAGTACATACAACAGCTTTGTGAATGAATCCATTGAAGTCGAGTATACCATGGAAGTCAACTACCGAGCACGTGGATTTGAAGAATTTATGTACCTCACCAATGAGGAAATGCCGGGTGGGGGTCCCTGGTTGGGAACTACGGGAGTAACCTTTGGAAATGGTGAAATACTGGAAGGTCTGGTCTATTCCAACGATGATTTGACCATGAGCAATTTCGGATGCCCCCAATTTGTAAACTATGAGACTGATGACGATTTTGAACAGAGTCAGGTCTATACTGCTGGAATATTTAATTATTCGACTGCTTGCCAGGAAAACAACGCAAATCTCTTTGCGGGCGTTCATGCTGATTCTATGCCCAGAATTGCCTGGCCTCCATATGAGGGTCAGGATCTTATCCGATCAAAAGCGGATTACATTTACCATGGCAACGCCTTGATTAATACTATGGATATTGATCACAAAGACTGGCATATCATGACCCATTTAGAATTTTCACCAGGCCAAATTTTTGTTAAACAATGGAAATATTTGATTCCCCCTATACACGTCCCTCAAAATGCCGCTGAACAAGATCTCTTTCTGGACTCACTTATGATGTATTATCCAAAATTTTACAGGGACAATTTTGCTGGAGGTAGTCCAGGTGTATTCTTAGGTGATATTGAATTGCAACACTTTGATTTCTTTCCGCCGGCTAATCCAGCTGACCTGATCATTGACGATGTGATAATGGCTCCTGAGGCTGTGATCTGGATAGACGGGGGTCAAGTCCAGGTTGAAGGTGAGATTCAAGGAAGATACACTGTTGCTACCTCATCTCCTGAGCCGTATAAGATGTACCATGACAGCACTTTGGTTAGAGAATTGAACTGTAATATCTGGATCATGGATGACATTTGGTATACGGATTCTAATCCCACAACAAAATATGTTACTCCGGGTTCCCCCAATCGACTGGGTCTGTTATCAGGTGGAAATATCATTGTAGCTAATACCACTGCAAATGGGAAAAGAAATGGTGGAGTGGCTAACGGAAATGTAAGAATTAATGCTGCCATGATTGCCATGAATGAATCATTCATTATCCAGTACTGGCAAAACAGTACTACACTATACAATTTTGTAAATGGTGGTGCAATCAAAGGTGATGGGCGCAGTGTAAGTATGTTCAGGCCTCCTACTGGTGCTACTGACATCAGAGGAACTGTTATGATATACGGGAGTGTGGTTCAGGAGAAAAGAGGCTATCTCAAGCGAAATAATCCAGGACCTTATGCTATCTCTCCCGGTATTGGCTATGAGAAAGATTATCACTACGACAGAAATTTACGAACGTTTCCACCACCAGAGTGGCCGGAAACCAAGAATTCAGATGGAAGCTCAAGTCTGGAACTATCAGGTATAGGAGAATATTTAGGCGAATGAGTATTGGAATTGACATTGGTCGCTATCAGATCAAAATCGTACAGCTTCAAAAAACTCCGAAGGGGTATAACCTTCAAAATTTTGGGACAGAGCCTGTATTCGATGTGAAACGTGATTATGACCCAGAACGTTTGGATGAAGATGTAATCATTGCTGCTGCAGAACGCTTATTGACTCGTATGAAAATCAACCCGCGCCGGGCAAAGCTTGTTACAACAGGATTAAGCAACCAACAATCGAGCATTCGGCAGATGAAGATGATGAATACAGATGATGAGGATGAGTTGGCCTCCTCGCTTCAATTTGAGGCACGTAAGCATATACCTATGGATGGGACTGATGCTCTCATGGATTTTCAAATTCTTGGTGAAGATCCCAAAGAGATGGATAAGCTGAATGTTCTGCTCGTTGCATCCACACAGAAAAATCTGGAAAAACATCTTAGAATGATCAAGAATTTTGGTTTCAGGCCAGGTATCGTTGATTCTGAAGCTGTATCCATGGCAAACTCTTATGTGATTGAGCATGGTTTACCTGAAGATGGGGCCAATGTATTCTTGAATATTGGGGCGGTTTCTTCCACTCTGGTTGTTTGGGGACGTCAGGCACCGTTCTTCACACGAGATATTCAGATTGGTGGTCACCATTTCACCAAGGAACTGGTTGAAAAAATGGATATTTCCTACCAGGAGGCTGAAAAGGTAAAATGTGATCCAGAATTTAATGAACTCACTTTAAAAATCTCAGGCGCTGAGCAAAAGGATTTTACGGTGAGCGTGGCTGAACACACTATTTATGACAATCTTGTAGATGAAATTCGCAGATCCTTGCGATTTTATATTAAGGAAAGTAACGAGAGCTATTTTCACAAAATTTTGTTGGTAGGTGCATCCACCAGTATTAAGGATCTGGATGCATTTATTGCAAATCGCCTGAATGTAGCGGCGGAAGTATACAATCCCACGGCTCAACTGCATCATGATATGCATAGCGATATAACCGATCCCGGCGCTTACGCTGTGGCCATTGGATATGCCATGCGGGGACTGCTGGAATAACAGCTGAAGACTACTCTGAAATTACTATTACACATCAACCATCAGTGAATTACTAAAAAGCATTTTGAAGCTCATTTCGAGGAATCATGATTAACGTTATTAAAATCAATTTAAACCAAGCATCCAGCAAGGCGGCGCGTTTGGAAAAACGCCGTGAGCAGACGCGATGGGGTGCCTTCGCCTTTGTTGTCCTGATTCTGATAAGCGGATTTGCATATCTGGTGTTTGAAAACTCCCAGTTTGCTCAAATTATCGATGAAAAAGAATCTCAGATCGCATCCATTCAGGCTCAAATCGACACATTAAAGCAAGAGGGACGCAACCTGGCCAAAGATGATATCCTGGCTATGTCAGAATTATCCGGGAGACGCACGATATGGGCCGAGAAACTCAATGCCCTCGGACGTTTGCTACCCCATGATATGGCCATTACGCACCTCACATTCAAGGATCGATACCTTACCATTGCAGGTGTCTCACGTATCTATCCAGATGAACGTGAATTTGACATCCTGGAAGAGTTTATCGCCAGATTAGAAAATGATTTGATTTTTTCTGCAGATTTCTCAGATATCAAATTTGCCAGCTACTCGCGTATGACCATTTTAAATCAGGATGTGGTCAACTTCGAAGTTCGGGCTACCCTGGATATTCCTGACCCCAGAGATCGCAAAAAAGATATGGGGAGGAGAAGCTGATGAAACGTGTACAGATTCTAGCACTAACAGTCATTGTCATGGCTCTCGCCTTTTATTATACGGTAAACTGGGTTTATGGTGACAAACCAGCCGATATTCGTTATCTGGACAAACAGATCGCCAAGCTTAATGAGAGTTTGATTACTGCTCAAATATTATCGAATGAATTGGATCGGGTGTACAACCTATTCGAGGAAAATCTCGCTGAAAGCAAATCAGATGAGGTTGCGAAAGATGCTTCCATGGACTTCCTGAACACTTTGACAAAGACTTTGGATAGCCTGGGTATTACCACGATTTATATGCGCCCCAAACCCCGTATAACAGGTCGAATAAGTGTTGAAACACCATACGATTTGGAAATTCGCTGTAACTATAAACAGTTTGGTGTTTTGATGGCAAAACTTGAGAGTGCCATGCGTTTGATCCAGGTGAATGAATTCCATGTAAAAAATGGGATTGAACGTCTCAAAAATACCAAGGACGAAAGCATTTTGGCAGAACAGAATATTGAATTGAAAATTTCAACACTCACGCTATTGAAAGGTAAGAATAATGGATAGACGTACGCGCTTCTTCTGGTCTCTTACCATTCTGGCAGGGATCGTTGTCTTTGGCTTGGAAGCATTTGCACTGAACGGTATACGTACTGATCGTGAAAAAATCCTGGAAGATGCTGCCAATATCAGTATTGGAACGGATGAAGAGTTAGAACGAGTCATTGGTGAATTGGAATCTGAATTGGGGAAGAGAGCCGATTTTAGATTCACACTTAAGAATAACCCCATGAAATTGAATAAGGTTGTATTCCTTACTGATGAAATGGGTCGTTTGATTCAAAGTATGCAGGCCAATACCATTCGTGTGAGTGGCTTGTATATGAACTTTGATCCTCCCCGTGCCACCGTGGAATTCCAACAAAAGGAAAGCCAGGTGAAGGTGGGGGATGTTCTAGGGAAATTTAAAATTTTACGAATTACTGAAAATGGCGTTGTCGCCTACAAAGAGGGTAAAGCGAAATTTTATCCCTTGCAGGGAAGAACGGTTTCTGCTGATGCAGCCCGAAGTTCAACGCGTGGACCACAATTTGATGATGAAGAGGAAACCTATTAATGAAAACGAGTAGAACTATTCTGACCGGTGTGCTCATGCTGGTGATGGCAAACTTTGGTCTTGCCCAGGATATCCCCCAGAAATTGATTACAATCCACGCCGAAGATGCTCATCTCCCAACTGTGCTTTCAATCCTTGCTGACGAGAGTGGCTATAACATTGTTACCAGTCCGGAAGTCAACAGTCAGGACAGAATTTCAGTACACATGGATGATGTTCCAATTGAACAAGCTGTAAACCTCGTGGTTCGGGCGGCTGGTCTGAGCTATGAATTGGTTGGGAAATCCTTCCTCGTTGCCACGGCTGATCGTCTCTCAGAAGAAATTGGTGCCAAGGCCTATGTTATTCCCCTGCAGTATGCAGATGCCATGGAAGTGAAGCTGATCCTACAGGATATTACTGAAAAGGTTGAGGTTGATCAGGGTGGTAATAAGCTGCTAATTCATACCAGCCCAAAAAACATCGCAGAGATCTTGGAAATAATTGCCAGCATCGATGTCCCGGTACTACAGATCATGCTGGAAGCTCGCATTATAGAAGTGACGCTTTCTGGAGATAATCGTGTGGGTATTGATTGGTCACGTCTGGCTCAGATTACGACCATTGTTGCTGAGAACGCAGCACCAACACTGGCTCAAATCGGTGGAAGTCTGGTGCCAGGCATGTCCCAGCAAACACAGTCCGATGGATCTGTGATTGAACAATACAGTGCTCTACCCAATGGGCGTACACCAGATAATATGTATTTCCAGCGGATTGACCCTTCCAATACAGTTGGGTTTAGCCGTCAACTTTCAGCTTTTGACATTACCCTTGATATGTTGCTCAAGAACAATGAAGCTGAGATTCTGGCCAATTCCTCGGTTGTGACGCTGAATGGTCGTGAAGCCTTCATCGAAATGGTTGATGTGATTCCATACATCCTTTCCAGTGGTGGTGTCGGTGGCCAGGTGCAGGTCCAAAGGGAAATCGTGGGTATCAAACTGCATGTAAAACCAAATGTCAATAGTGATGGTTTTATCACCGCTACCGTGACGCCTGAAATTTCAAACTTTTATGATTTTGTGGGTCCCGAGAGAAATATTCCCTGGGTTCAAAGAAGAATTTCAACGACAACCGTGCGTGTACCAGATGGTGAACCCATCATTATCGCTGGATTGCTTGCTGTTGACCGCAAAAAAATCAAACATTCAGTCCCATTTCTTGGAAAGCTCCCTTATATCGGTCGATTTTTCCAACATGAATTTGAGCAGGAAACCAAAAAAGATCTTATCATCGAAATCACCCCTCACATCGTTAAGGATACTTATACTGGCATTACCAAAACAGATCGGATGCTGGAATTAGAAGACACATTTATCAATGTGGAAGAGGCTGAAGAAGATGAAGCCGAATCTATTGAGGAGATTCCCGTTGAGAAGGAATAACTCAAAACTTTTTGAAGGAGGTTTGAAAATGAAAAATAATTATTTCAGGTTTCTCATTCTTAGCATTGTGTCTCTGACCATGTTCCTTGGTTGCGATACGCGGAATCCTACTGAAAAAGAGGAAGAAGTGGTTGTATACAATCTCAACCTTACAGCTGATCGCTATGTCATCTATGCTGACAATGGTAAAACAGTTGCAAAAGTAACGGCTATTCTTACCAACGCAGTGAATGAACCTCAAGAAAATGCTACCATCGTATTTTCAGCACTTAGTGGCGCCATTGCCTCAAATATCTCGACTAACTCATCGGGTCAGGCAGTGGCTACCTTTGATGATAAGGGGCAACCCTCAACTCAGGTCAATATTGTTGCTCGCTATACAGACGGCAATAACAATACAGTGAGGGATACGGTAATCATTCAAGTGCTTCCCATGGAAGATCTAGTATCATCATTTTTTGCAACAACAATTCCACAGTCTGGAGAAATCTTAGTTATTCGAGAGGATTCAACATATACTGCAACAATCAACGCCAATGTTCGGGATAGTCTCGGTGTAGCTGTTAAAAATGTATTGGTTAATTATCGTGTTCTTGAAGGATCTACAGTAGGCTATCTGGATGCTGCCTCTGATTCCACAAATGCCATTGGAACAAGCCATGTCGATTTTACGAATAATGACGGGTTGATTGGATCTGTTTTAATCGAAGCCTCAGTCAATTCGAGTACAATCGAGACCATAATTGATGAGAACACAGGTGTTTATGAGTTTGGATCTCTCTTAAAAGAGGCCGGTAATTCAGGCGTAGCATATTCCGATACGGTCTCAATCAATTTTGCTGCAGCGCGGGAATACTTCCTTACAATTAATACATTGGATACCACAATTTATGGAGATAATGGTGTTACTGTTTCCAAAATATATGCAGTTGTGAAAGATGCAGATGACTTTGGTGTAGATACTGTTAGAGTGAATTTTTCATCTTCCATTGGAACAATAAATTCTCCCAAATTTACAAACGAAGCGGGAATAGCCGAGACTGAATTCTCTGATCTTGGTTCAACCATAATGAATGATGAAATTGCAATTATTATTGGTTCAATAGAACATCCTTTTTATGGATTGGTACAAGACACAGTTCAAGTAAGAATTCGAGCGTTTGAATTTGAATCGCCTAAAGTGCCTGCATTTATCAATATGACGACAAATTTCGATGAATTGCCACCAATTGGTTTACCTGACTCTATTAGTTCAAGATTGAGTCTTTTTGTCTCAGATTCAAATGGATTTCCCGTTGATGAAGGGACTGAAGTGACATTCGATACGGATATTGGATTTATCACTCCATTTACATTGACGGATGTTGATGGGAATGCTTCAGCTGTGTTCACGATGGGTGATTCATCTGGTATTGCAAAAGTATATGCATATTCGGGCATCGCATCAGATTCCGTGCTGATCCATGTTCGACCCACGGAAGCCTCATATATTGTTATAGCACCGGTACAGCCCAACTTTATTGTTGTTCAAGGTGGCTGGGGTGCTGAATCAACTACATTATTTGCTGAAGTCAGAGATGCTCGTGGTGAACTTGTGGATGAATCATATGAAGTGACCTTTCAAATTGGTCCCGCACCCAGTGGAGCAAACCTAAATGGGACAGGATTATTTGCCACAGCAGAGACAAACTATGGTGTAGCCAGCGCAACCCTAAATGCTGGGACAGAAGCTGGCCCCGTTCAATTAACAGTATCCACAACAACATTGGATGAGGATATTATCCGATCGACTGGAACCCCGGTAACCATCCGAGCTGACCTGCCTGCACATATAAATGCAGACATTGATATTAATGCGATTGAGCCAGTTGGAGGTGGCTTTTATGAATTAGAAGTGGCTGCCTTGGTTTGGGATCAATATACAAATCCGGTCGAGGATTCTACTCAAGTATACTGGTCGCTCATTCCTGATAGCTTAGGTGATATTATTGGTGAGTCATTTACAAATAATGAGAATTTGAATGGTGATGCCTACCATGGTCTTGCCTGGACGAAACTCTATTATAATTCAGGCATGATATTTAGTGACCTTCAAATTGTTGCCCGAACCTGGGGAGCAAATGGAGATACTGTCCGTGCTATTGTAAACGAAGATGCTGATAGTACACAATTCCTCCCATTCTTCCCAGGAAATTTATTGGTTTTTGCGGAATTGCAATTCCATGATTTCCAACCAGCCGATAATCCTAACCCAGCTCAAGTGCCAGTTCAATTGACAGCGGTTTTAACCGATTATTACAATAATCCTGTCAATAATGGTCGGATCCTGTTTGGCGCATTTGGTGCGGCAGCCTGGGATCCATTGGATCCAGAAACTGGTATGCCCATTGTAAGGACAAATGATCAAGGAATTGCGCAGATTACAGTGTTTTTTGATGCAGGGCTGTGTACGCCCAATTTTAATGCTGATAACACAGTTAATTCCTATAACCCGTTTACAGCACAGGTTTGGGGCACACTCTTAGATCCACAAAGTATTGGCAGCGAACAGGTCAGTATTCAACTGGTTCGGACAATTCAGAATTAATAAAAGGGAATTCCATAGCAATGTTTAATCCCCAATTTCAAAAACTCGGTGACATCCTCATTCATGAGAATGTTATCTCCCAGGAGCAGTTGGATCAGGCACTGGAACGTCAGTCAACTACCAAGGAAAAGCTAGGTAAGTTACTCATTCGCATGGGTATGATTACTGAGGCAGATCTGGTCAAAGTCTATGCCTTACAGCTGGGACATCCTGCTGTTTATGAAGAGGATTTGATGAAGGTAGAGGGGGATATAGTTAACACTATCCCTGAAGATTTTGCCTATGAGAACATGTCCATTGTCCTGGGCAAATCAGACACCACTGTTGTCGTTGCTATGGAAGATCCTGAGGATCTGGCAACAGTAGATGCGATTGAGAAACTGACTTCCCTTAAGGTCGAAGTAGTTGTGGCAGGGGAGACCTCCCTGCAGAACGCAATTGAATACCATTACGGTAGAATTCGCCAGACCGACGAAGTGGACGCGGCTTTATCAAATATTCAGGTATTCTCCGGCGATGAAGATGATTCTGAAATGGTTGACCTCAGTACAGAGGGTGTCAACGAAGAAGACGCACCTTTTGTCAAGTTGGTGAACCTGATCCTTATGGAAGCTATCAAAGAGCGATCCACTGATATTCACGTGGAACCTCAATCACATGTTGTAAATGTGAGAATTAGAATTGATGGTGTTTTGCAGAAGATCATGACACCCCCTATCACTTCTTTGAGTGGTATTACAACCCGTATCAAAATTCTTTCTAATCTGGATATCGCCGAGCGACGTCTCCCACAGGATGGTCGCATGAGTATTCAGATGGGGGAGCGAGAGATTGATGTTCGTGTATCTGTATTGCCCACTGTGCACGGCGAAAAGATTGTGATGCGATTGCTGGACAAGGGTGGCTTTAATCTGGATTTGACTACGTTAGGTTTTCACGCAAGAGAACTCAATATGTTTGGTCGCTGGATTCGTCAACCCTATGGTATGGTTGTTATCTCAGGTCCCACTGGGTCTGGTAAATCAACCACATTGTACGCTTCGCTAAAGGAAATCAAGAGTGAAGGAACCAACATTACCACGGTTGAAGATCCTGTGGAATATCAGATGGATGGTATTAGTCAGGTGCAGATGCGGGATAAAATTGGTCTCACATTCAGTGCATCCTTGAGATCGATTCTGCGTCAGGATCCTGATATCCTGCTCATTGGTGAAATTCGAGATGAAGAAACGGCTGATATCGCTATCAAATTTGCGTTGACAGGTCACCTGGTGTTTAGTACGGTTCACGCCAATGATGCACCATCAACCATTACGCGTCTCATTGACATCGGCGTGCCACCATTTTTGGTCGGTTCAAGTTTGAACCTGGTGATGGCTCAACGTCTGGTGCGTACGATTTGTTCAAATTGTAAAGAAGAATACACACCCACCAAGGAAGATTTATCTCGCCTTGGTCTGAAAGCTGATTCACACAAATACTATCATGGCAAGGGTTGTGTTAAATGTCGCCAGACCGGTTACCGGGGACGTTCGGGTATCTTTGAGATGCTTGAAATGCGTCAGGCAATCAGAAAACTAGTTTTTGAAAATGCCAATCAGGAAGTTATTCGTGAGAAAGCCATCGAACAGGGGATGGTATCCCTCCGAGAAGCTGGTATCCAGAAACTCAAAGATGGCATCACCACTTTCGAAGAAGTATTACGTTCAACAGTAGAGGATTTTTAAGTGGCTGAAATCGATGCAAAATTAGCTGAACAGCTAAAAGAGGCTGAGCCAACTGCAGAAGAAGCATTTAATAAAATTGCTGCTGGTGGTAAAAAGAAGAAGAAAGCTGACATTCAATGGGGAGATGAGTTCATTGAAGAGCTTAATTTATCCCTGCAAAAGCTGAAAACCCGGATCCCATTAAAAAATCTGGTCTTTTTTACTCGTCAGCTCGCCACAATGTTTGCGGCAGGATTAACCTTGGAAAAGGCCGTCACGAATCTTGCTGAAGAGGAGCGTCATCCCGGGTTTAAAAAGACACTTAATAATGTATCAGACGATATTCGTCGTGGTCTGAGTCTTAGTGATTCCATGGAAAAACATCCTGCCACTTTTGACAATCTGTTCGTTGCGCTTGTAAAGGCTGGAGAAGTTAGTGGAAGCCTACAGACTATTCTTGATCAGCTGGCCACCTACATTGAAGCCGTTCATGATACGGCACAGAAAGTGAAGTCAGCGCTTTACTATCCCTTTATGGTACTGGGATTCATGATTGTCGTGTTGGCTGGAATGCTAATTTATATTGTTCCAAAATTTAACGAAGTATATAAGTCCCTGGGTGCAGAATTACCTTTTGCAACGCGGATGTTGGTTGGTCTTTCGGATGCAGTAGTAGAGAGTTATGGTCAAGTCCTGTTCTTCCTATTTGTAGGCTATTTGGCCATCTGGATGATTAGCCTTACTCGGAAAGGGGGGTATCTGGTTGATACCTTCAAACTAAACTTTCCCGTTTTTGGTACGCTAATTAACTACAATATATACAACAAGATGACAAAAACACTTGGCATTCTATTAGGTGCGGGAGTTCCGGTTATACCTTCAATGCGTTTAATTCAAAAGGTTGTCGACAATAAGGTCTATGCCAAAGCCATAGGAACAGCCACAGAGTATATTCGTGATGGCTACAATATTTCCGCTGCCTTCCGCATCACTGAAAAATTTCCCTCGATCATGCTTCAACTTTTATCAACTGGTGAAGAGACTGGTGAAATCGATACCCTACTTGATAAAGCATCGGATTTTTATTCGAAACAGGTTGATTCTATGGTAAACCGCATGACCTCCCTTATCGAACCTCTGATGATCATGTTTGTAGGGGGACTCATCCTGGTCATCCTCATTGTAACGTATTTGCCAGTATTCTACATCGGTATGGCAATGAAATCAGGTATGTAAGGTCTAACGGGTTATTGAATGATCCTATCCACTGAAATTATCATACTTGGTGTTTTGGTTGGGGTTGTTCTCGCGTACTCACTTTCACATCTTTTTGCTGTAATATCTCAGGGGACATCCATCTTCTCGAAGGAGCGGGTCTGTGAGTCCTGTGGTGCTCCTCAACCTTATGGTCGACGCATTCCCATACTAGCTGCTTTCTTCTTTTCTGGAAAATGTTCAGTCTGTGGACACGCAGCTCCACGACTCTATTCATTTTTAGAGTTTGTCATCTTGGCCTTTACCATATGGGCATTCAGCGTCATGAAACCAATCCTGGCACTTCAAATTAGTGTCCTATTCTTTGCCTTGATTGGCGTGACATACATGGATTTGAAGAGATGGATCATTCCCAATGAGTTTGTGGTGTATATCATTGCTATAGGGGTACTTGGTATAAGCGCAGAAACAGTGAATTTAGATCAAGCTCTGCTGGGGCTAGCTCTGGCTGCAGTTGTTTCCCTATTAATTATCTTGCCTCAACGCTTCGGAAGTGGGGATAAAACCCTGGCACTGGGCGACGTGAAATTATGTCTAGCTGTGGCATTATGGTTGGGTTGGATACTATCGGCTTATGTATTCTTATTAGCCAGCTTATTGGCAATTGTGGCCTGGATTATAGGTGGTTTTCTAAAAGGCTTCTCGGTACAACGTAGGATCGCATTTGGCCCATTTGTTGCCTTGTCTACCATGATCTTTGGAATTGGCCGTGTAGTGGACCCGCAGTTTGTAACTCATTTGCTTACCTTTAGATTTTAAAATATCTTGAACGAGTTAGACTTTTAGGGACAGGAAGCATCTGGCCTGAATATTTTATACAATAGTGAGGAGAATTATAGATGAGTGATGTCAGAATTTCAGGCTACGGTGACGATCTCACCATAGATGATGTGCGAATAGGTGATCTCAGTCCTGCCGAGCATGAAGCGATTGAATTGCAAAAAGGTGGGCAGAATTATGCACCCCTGGAAAATGTTGTCGTCAGCCATGTCCAGGATAGCTCAACTTTAATATGTCGCAAACCAGATCCTGAAGGCATCAAGTCCTATATCGAAGAGGAATTGCTGGATGGCTTATGCTGTTATTCCGCTGTGAATCAGGGGCAGCTCAACAAAACCATTGTAGATGCAGTCATTGCACACCTCCAAAATGAAAAAATTCCAACTGTACCACGCTCAATCCGGCACAAATATATGGCTGCCTTCCTTATGGCGGTGACAGCCATCACCAAAATGGACAAGGTGGTACCAAAGGTGGCTGGAGTCGAGGCTCCCGAACTCATGGCCAAACTATCACGACGCTGGGGTTATCGCGTTAAGGGTATTCCAGCCAATGAGGCCATCATAGTCGTTGCAGCTGAGAACTTTCATGGTCGCTCACTATTTGCTGTGTCTGCTTCAACAGACCCATCAGCAAAAGATGACTTTGGACCTTTCCTCCCTGGTATAGAGGTGGTTCCCTTCAATGATTCCGATGCTCTGGAAGCACTGTTTAAAGAAAAGGGTGATAGAATAGCTGCATACATAGTGGAGCCCATTCAAGGTGAGGCTGGGGTGATCCTACCCTCAGCAGATTATCTGCCACGTGTGGCTGATCTCTGTAAGGAATACAATATTCTCTTTTGTGTAGATGAAGTGCAAACAGGTTTTGCCCGAACAGGAGCTCATTTTGCCCATCAACTCTACAATGTAAAGCCCGACCTGATGGCCTGTGGTAAAGCTGCGGGTGGTGGAATTATGCCGGTTTCATTTGTGGCAGGGCGCCGAGATATCATCGATGTTTTGACACCTGGTTCTGAAGGCTCAACTTTTGGTGGTTTCCCATTAGCCTCAGTAACGGCAGTATTCTCCATTAAAGCCATGGTTGATGAAAAGTTGGCTGATAATGCACGACTAATGGGGGCTAGACTATTAGGTCACTTCGAAAGTATTCGAGCAGAATTTCCAGATAAAATCAAAGAGGGTAGAGGCGCTGGGTTGTTAACTGCCTTTGAAATGTTTGACAAACCAGGTCTGGATGGACACAAGGTCTCTCTGAAATTGCTGGAAAATGGTATTTATGCCAAGGAAACTCATAAAACGACGGTTCGTTTGGCTCCTGCTCTGACCATTACTGCAGCTGGTATCGACCATATAGGTGAATCCATTCGTAAAGTGATTAGAGACTTATAGAGAAATAGCAAAGTTAAGTAGAATCATGAAGAGTCAGATTAATCATCTGACTCTTTTATTTATGAGGCGTGTTTGGGTGAATCCATTGGCGTAATGGGTTACGCGGTCCACTTTCCAGAATTTTTCATCCAGTGGCTTCTTAAACAGGCTGATACCCTTACCAAGCACCGCAGGCACCTGGGTGAGGATGATCTCATCAATCAACCCAGCAGCGAGAAATTGTTGAACAACATTACCACCATCCAGATAAATATGTTTATCACCCAAGGACTCAAACAGTTTGACTAATGCATCTGGAGAACCCGCAGTAAAATTCACGGTAGCATCTGGGGGAAGTGCATCTGGTGGAGCTTGATGGGATAGTACTGTCACAGCCAGGTCACCATACGGCCAGCTCCCAAACTCAAGCACTAGATTGAATGTATTGCGCCCCATGACCAATCTATCTACAGATTGCATCAGGGCAGAAAAACCGAAATCTTCTGATTTATCTTCAGGAGTGGGTAGCTCATTGAGCCAACCCACACCACCATTTTCATCAGCGATAAAGCCATCCAAACTGGTGGCCATAAAAACGGTAGTCTTCATTGTGGCATCTTTATTCAGGACGTACCACCATGAGATAAAGCGCAATGAGGGGGAGAACAGTAGCGATGGCTCCTAGAATGGACCACCATCGGTTCAGTGCTTTATATCTTACACCCGCTTCCTTCAAGGAGTGGGATTCATCAATGAGGCGCATCTGTTTTCTTTGGATAGGAAGCAAGCCAGCAACCCAGATGAGAACTGAGAGCGTAAGCAAGGCATAACTATGATAAATCCAGGGGTGTGCTCCGATCCCACCGAGTGCTGGGGCTAACATATGACCGGTAACGCCGATGATAATAACACCAGGCACCATGAATATAAAATCGGTTCTCTGGATCAATTTGATTGAGAATTTGTGTACAGCTTTATCATCTATTCTTTGTGCAAGCAGTCGCCAGACGAAACTGATTATGATATTTCCCAGGAAGAGGACAACTCCGAGGATGTGAAGTGTTTTAAGCATGAGATTTGATCTCCTTTCAAGGCTTGAAACTAGGACGTTCTTAGTATTGTCACAAGAAATACGATTCCAAAATATGTAAGTAGAACATATTAACCGAACGGGAATTTATTTTGGTGCAGTAATAATTGAGTCGGGAAAAGCCCTGCTCCCAGGAGAACAGGGCTTACGGGAAACGGAGGATGTGGGACCCCGACCTGGCGGGGGTGTTGACCCGAATAAACGGGTTAATTGATCCGAAGATCAGTAACGTTTTAGAGAGACATGCCCTCTTGACGTCGGATATACGTCGGCACCGAAAGATCATCACTAAAATGCATGATCACATCTTCTGATTGCTGACGTTCGAATGTTGGAACTTCCAATTTCTCACGATCCTCCTGGGAATCCAAACGAGGGGCGATCATTGGCTCCTCAAAATCCTGTACAGGAGCTTCAATTATGATCTCTTCTTTCGGTTTAGCTTCACCCACAGGGGTTGTTGGACGATATACTCGGGCTGGTTGAGTTTCTTTTCTGTCAAATTTAAGATCAGAATCGTGATGAAATCCTGTAGCTATTACAGTCACTCTGAGATCTTCACCCATCGTCTCATCAATTACGGCACCCATAATGATATTGGCCTGCTCACCGACTTCTTCAAAAATAAGATTTGCAGCCTCATCAACTTCAAACAGTGACATGTTTGGACCACCGGTAATATTGATGAGCAAACCTTGAGCTCCATTAATATTAGTATCGTCCAGCAGAGGTGATGATATGGCGGTCGTAGCGGCCAATACAGCGCGTTCCTCACCGGAAGCTATGCCAGTGCCCATGATGGCATCTCCCATCCCTTCCATGGTCGTTTTAACGTCTGCATAGTCCAAATTGATAAGGCCAGGAACATTGATCAAGTCAGAAATACCGCGGGTTGCCTGGAGCAATACTGAATCTGCCTCCAGAAAGGCATCGACCATCGTGGTGGTTCTCTCAACGATAGATAGTAATCGTTGATTTGGAATAACGATAAGGGTATCGAGGTACTGACGTAGATTATCAACACCTTCTTTACCTCGTTTGGATCTTTGTGGACCTTCACACCGAAAAGGTGTGGTGACGATCCCGATAGTTAAGGCACCAATTTCCTTAGAAATGCGTGAAACTACTGGAGCTGCACCTGTGCCTGTGCCTCCACCCATACCTGCAGTGACAAATACCAGATCAGATCCATCCAGGGCTGCAGCGATGGCCTGTGCATCTTCTTCAGCCGCGGCTTCACCAACGTGAAGTTTGGCACCAGCACCAAGACCCTTGGTAATGGTCTTACCAATCTGGATTTTGACGTCAGCTTTGCTGTTATCCAATGCCTGAGCATCAGTATTAACGGCAATAAATTCCACACCGGTAAGCTCTGAGTCAACCATGCGATCGATGGCATTACTACCTGCACCACCAATACCGATAACCCGGATCCGAGCTTTCTGTTCTTTTAAGCTGTCAAATTCAAATAACATGTTAGTATCCTCCGTTTTGGATGTGTTTTCCTATTAAAAATTATTCTGAAAAAAATCAGTTATTCTCTTAAACATTCGAGCGAGTGTACCCGTCTCATATCGACTCGTCTCTTCTGATTGAAATTTTGCAGCATAGGCGATCAGGCCTGTGGCCGTAGCGTATTCAGGACTATCAACCTTTTCTGTTGTGTCTATAAAGCCGATGGGGTTCCCAAGGCGCACAGGAAGATTGAAAACACGCTTGGCCAGGGGAATAATGCCAGGAATGTTCGATCCACCTCCAGTAAATACCAAACCTGAGTTCAAATGCTTCATCATGCCATTTTCTTCCAGGTTGGCTTTGACCATCCTCAAAGTTTCGTCCATGCGCGCTTCGATATACATTGAGAATTCGGACTCATTGATATTGCGATCCTGACGACCTCCCACACCTTTTACATCAAAAACCTTATCAACTTCTGTTTCAGCGGTGAAGCAATGACCAAATTTGAGTTTGAGCTCATCAGCCTGCTCTTCGGTAATACGTAGGATGCCTGCTATGTCTGAAGTGACCTGGTTCCCGCCAAAGGGGAGGGAAACAGTATGTTCAACACCAAATTTTGATATGACGATAGCGTCGGTAGTGCCAGCTCCGATATCGATGAGACCGACACCAATTTTCTTTTCCTCTTCGGTCAGAACAGATTGGGCAGAGGCAATGGGCTCCAGGACAAAATCTTTTACCTGGCAGTCGGCCTGGCGGATGGCTGTGATAATATTCTTAGTACTTGCTGTGGCTGAGGTGACAAGATGCACCTGTGCTTCCAGTCGACGACCGGTCATGCCCACAGGGTTTCTCAGGCCAGCTTCATCATCTACAGTAAATTGTTGTGGAATTACATGGATAATTCTACGACCATTGGGAAGACCCACTGCTTTAGCTGATTCGATGACTCGCTCAACATCTTCCTCGGAAATCTTTAATTCTTGTTCAAGTACTCGATTTGATAAATCGGCAATGCCAATAACCCCAGTTGCATTTAAACTGGTGATATGTTCTCCAGCAATACCTACTGTGACTTGCCCTGCTTTTATGCCAGCATGCGCTTCAATATCATCCAGGGCCGTTCGTATAGCTTTGGCTGTGGCTTCGATGTCAACAATGGTTCCACGGCGAAGACCTGTTGAGGGTGCGATGCTGAGACCGACAACCTTGAGAACGTCTTCGTGATCGGGTTCAGCTGCAATTGCACATACCTTCGAGGTTCCTATGTCTACGGCTACGTATATTCCACGGCTGTTCATCGTGATTTTCGCTCCTTTACGATGACCTGACGATCAAATCGCAGATCGATATACTGATAGGGACTAATGATCCCTGAATCTGATTCTTCGGATATAAATTTCTCCAGAATGATGCTGTTTACGATTGCATCATCTTCGTTACCCAGTAACACGGTGGTTCCATGTGTGGCAGAAATCAATTTGATACCACGCCTGTCATAGGATATCTCGGATATGTCGAGATATATGCCTTGATGTTCCTTGCGAATCTTTTTGAGAAAGTTGACCAACATCTGCACGGTTTCATCTGGTATGATCTGACCAATATCTGAGGCCGGTACATCCACATTGATTCCAGTGATAATGGGTAAATTATACAGCATCCCCTTGTCAGGTAAGGGCAGTAGTATGCTCTTTTCGTCAAGGGTCATTATATCTTGAATGGCTATATATGCCACTGGCAGCACATCATATAGATAGATATCCAGGGAATGGGGGTAGTTCCGAGTTGCTTTTGCGCTGCGGATAAGTGGATAATCCAGAAAACTTTCCTGAATTGCATTGAGATCAAGCTGCATAAGTGAACTACCGAGGTAAACTTCAGTGAGGCTCTTAACCCTTTCCGGGCTCATGGTTCGCTGGCCATACAGATTGATGGTTTCAACCTCATCACTTCTGAGCAAGCTGGCATATGCCACGCTTAAGAAACCAAGTAGCAATACAATGACCAACAGTCCTGCTGAAAACGCCCAGCTAAGGGGGGTAATTGTATATGTTGATGACCGGGCCACTTATTTAGCTTTCTTGAGGAAAAGATCGTGAAGTTTCCATATGTCACCGGCACCCATGGTGATGACCAGGTCATCGCTTTGTAATTTCGGGCTTAAGAATGCATACACATCTTCGATCGTAGGGAGGAGTTGAATCTTAGCGGTTCCTGAATTCAGGATCAACTCGGAGCTTACACCTGGTATGGGCAGCTCTCGGGCAGGATAAATATTTGTAAGTATGGCAATATCTGCGATTTGGAGCGCGGCTGCAAATTCTTTGGCAAAATCTTTGGTTCTGGAATACAAATGAGGTTGAAATACAGCAATTATCCTGGAGCTTCCCCAACCACTTCGAGCTGCCAATAAAGTGGCTTCTAATTCTGAAGGGTGATGGGCATAATCATCAACAAATTGGACACCATTTTTTGTGCCCTTGAGTTGGAAGCGGCGCTCTACACCATGAAAGGATTCAAGTCCAGCTTTGATGTGTTTGAAATCAATACCCATCTGATGTGTTAATGCACAAGCACCCAGGGCATTCATGACATTGTGATCACCAGGCATATTGAGTAGAATGTCACCCATTTTCTTACCATTCTTGACGATGGTAAATTTGCTGGTGAAGCTATTTACTTCAATATCGATAGCCTGATAGTCAGGCATGTTTGTTAGACCATAGCTAACCACCGGGTGGGGGCTGCGGCTGGCGAGATGAAGCAATTCTGAATCATCACCCTGTAAGACCAGCAGACCTGAATCATCCAGCTTTGAGATAAACTGAAGAAAGGTGTCGCGTACATCCTGTAAATCTTTGTATATATCCAGATGATCAGCTTCCAGTGTTGTGACAATGATCTGAGTAGGCTTAAGAGCCAAAAAGGAACGGTCGTATTCGTCAGCTTCCACAACGATGTAATTCTGTTTGCCGAGCCGGAGATTTGAGCTTAAATCAGGCAGAATTCCACCCACCAGGATACTTGGCTCGAGTCCTGCAGTAATTAAAATCTGACCACACATACCTGTGGTAGTTGTTTTCCCATGGGTACCAGCAATTGCAAGAGTCTGTTGATAGGACTGTGCGATTTGTCCCAGCAACTCAGCTCTTCGAATTTCTGGAATTCCATGTGCTTCAGCATAATGCCGTTCCGGATTATCAGGTTTAACAGCACTTGAGTATACCACAAGATCAGCTGACTCGGCGTGGTTCGCAGCATGACCGATATGAACTTGAATATCAGCTTTCCGGAGTGAATTGAGCAAATCACTATCCATTTGATCTGAACCGGATACCTGTTTACCCTGTTGCTTTAACAGCAATGCCAGAGCACTCATCCCGATGCCGCCAATACCGACAAAATGTATGTGTTGAGCTGACTTAAGCACAGGTACTCGCAATTCTTATGATGCTATCGCAAATTTCTTGGGTAGCCTGAGGACGTTTCAGTGTCGCTGAAGCTTGAGCCATGCTAGTCAATTTCTCTTTATTGGTAAAAATGTCCGTGAGCAGAGGCAGAAATGCGCCTTCGGCCAGTTCCGACTCAAGCATAACTCTGGCAGCTCCGGCTTTCTCCTGACTTCTTGCATTAAATTCCTGATGATTGGCAGCTGCACTGGGCAGTGGAATCAGAATGGACGGCAGTCCATAGTGATTTATCTCCGTCAGGGTCATGGCACCTGCTCGGCAGACCATCAGATCCGCTATTGAATAGGCCTGATCCATCTCTTTGATAAATGGTTTGAGGACGATGCGAGGATTAGTACCAATCTGCTTCTGGCAAAATTCAAAATCAGCCCTACCTGTTTGCCACAGGACTTGCATCCCCAACTTTTCGAGATATTTGGATATACGATCAACAAAATGGCGATTGATTGCTCGAGCACCTTGCGATCCACCCAGAATAAAGAGAGTCGGTAGCTCAGGATCTAATCCAAACAATTCTGCTGCTTCAATTCGATCTGAAGAATTACCCATATTGCGAATTGGATTACCCGTCAAAACGGTTTGGGACCCTTTGAGGTGATTTTTAGCATCTGCATAGGTCAGGAATACCTGTTTCGCTTTGGGTGCAAAAAGACGCGTAACCATGCCTGGGTAGCTATTCTGTTCCTGAAGCACTATTGGAATATTGTTTCTCAGGGATTGACGAACTGGTACTGCACTGGCATAGCCACCTGTGCCCACAGTAATGTGCGGATTAAAAGCACGTAATGCTTTATTGGCTTTGATAATTGATGCGATCATACGTCCAGGCAGGAAAAAGTTTTGTTTGAGACCTGCCAGGGATATTGACCGGGATAAGCCACGGATGGGTAGTGCTTCAAGTTTAAATCCAGCTTCAGGGATGAGGCGTGTCTCCATGCCATAATCACTACCAAAGAACAGGACTTCGACATCCGAAAATGCACTCTCTCTGGCAACGCATTCCTGCAATCCTTCAGCAATAGCAAGAGCCGGGATGATATGACCACCCGTTCCACCACCTGCAAAAGCAACACGCAACATGTTATCAGAAGTCAATGTTTAAAACCCTTTCGGCTGATAGAATTTTTCCCGATTCATTGTTGGAGGAAATATTGAACAGGATACCCAGCATCACAGCCGTAGCCAGTAGATTGGACCCTCCGTATGAAATCAGGGGCAGAGGGAGACCTGTAGTAGGTAAAAACCCAGTGACCACTCCAATGTTGACCATGGCAAAACTGAAGAGCGAAAAACTGATGCCGATAGCAAGGAGCATGCTGAAAGAATCTGCAGAATTCCTGGCAATTCTCAATCCTCTCAAAAACAGGAGTAAAAAGAGTAGCAGGAAGAAGGAAGAACCAACGAATCCAAATTCCTCTCCGAGAATACTAAAGACAAAGTCTGTATGTGGCTCTGGGAGAAAGAGATCTTTCACATAACTATTACCCAAACCAACCCCACCAAGACCACCATGAGCAAGACCCATAAGAGAGTGGTGTACTTGAAAACCTTCATTGGCTACATCAACATTATCGCTAAAAAAGGTCATGATGCGTTTCCACATATATGGTTTGCTCCAGGCAAAAACGAGAGCGGTGATAGAGCCAACTGACAGAAGTGCTGAGATGTGGCTGATTTGAATATTGCCGAGATAGAACAAAATCAGGCATAGCATCATAATCATCAGTGAAGAAGAGAGATCAGGCTGGATGGCTATGAGAGCAACCACACTGGAGACGATTAAAAAGACAGGCAATACACTTTTCTTAAAATCAGTCAGGGTTTCTTGATTGCGGTGAAGATAATCCGAGATATATATGATCATCCCGAGACGCACAAAATCAGCAACCTGGAAGCTAAAACTGCCCAGATATAACCAGCGGGCAGGATGCCTGAGACCCATGGACTTACTATAGATCAAGACACCAATCAGCAGCAAATACATGCCGATGAGGATGAAGTGGCGAAGATGTTTGAAATATTGGTGGGGGAACCTGGAAAAAACGATACCCAACATGACCGCAATAGTACCATTCATGAGGTGGCGTTTTAGATAGTGTGATGAATCGGCATGTTGTGAGGTAGAGGCCGAGTACATGACAACCGATCCAGCTACAAAGAGTATAATGACTATGAAAAACAGAACTTTATCTAGATGGAAGTGTTTCACATTGACCACCCTTCATGAGTCTGAATGAGGGTGCGGAAGTGATCACCTCGGGCTTCAAAATTTTCAAATTGGTCAAAACTGGCGCAGGCTGGGGAAAGTAATAACACATCACCATTTGTACCATTTTCAAGGCAATAATTGATGGCAGATTCGATGTTTTCCAGCTTACGCGTCGGCAATGCTGGAGATATCTGGGTCTCAATGATGTCTGAGGCAGCTCCAACCAGCAGAACTTCCCGTGTGGATTCCTCAAGTTGAGAGATTAGAGTTGAAAAATCACCACCCTTGTCTTTACCGCCAAGAATCAACCACAAGGGTTCTGGGAAGCTGTGAATGGCGACCTCGGTAGAGGCAATATTGGTGGCCTTCGAGTCATTGAAACAACGAATACCATTGATTTTACCCACATACTCAATTCTGTGGGGTACTGCAGAAAAGGTCATTAGACCCTGGGCTAATATTTCGGGATCACTGATGAAATCCATAACGGAAGCGATCGCAGCCAGGGCATTACTCAAATTGTGCTTGCCAGGAAGGGGGAGCGCTTTAGCAGGTAATATGGGACTCCATTCACCCTCCCGCATCATTCCGAGGATACCCTCAGCCAACATGGCATCTCCTCCAGAAGGACTGGAAACAGAAAAATATCGGGAGTTATCGACGTTGATATCCTGATTGGACAGCTCTGGATCATCCCGGTTGAGAACAGCGGTACAATTTTCATCCAAGTTATTGAGGATACCTAATTTCGACTCATAATAGGCGGTCAGACTGACGTATCGATCGAGATGGTCTGGTGTGAGATTCAAAATAACAGCGACTTGCGGTTTGAATGTATCAATATTATCCAATTGGAAGCTGCTGACTTCCAATACAAAGACAGGCTTATCTGAGCTTCTTTTCAGGCTACCTAATAATACTTCAGAAGCAGCCACCCCTACATTGCCACCAAGGAAACTATCGTATCCTGCGGTTTGGAGCAGGTGATGGATAAGATTAACAGTGGTTGTCTTCCCATTAGACCCGGTAACAGCAATAATTGGTGCTTCAATGAACCAGGAGGTCATTTCAATTTCTGAATAAATGGGAATGTTTTTACTTCTAATTTTCTGAATAATATCAGCATTCTCCGGAATGCCGGGGCTGACGACTACTAAATCACTTGCCAGAACATCAGGAGAGTGGTAGCCAAATTCAAATTCAGCTTCAATGTCAGCCAGAACCTGACGTTTATCAGCGCTAAACTTATCTGCATCAAATTCACTGACGAGCACTTTGGCTCCAAAATGTCTGAGTAAACGTGCGGCACCCATGGCAGAGCGCTGGCTGCCCAGGATGGTGACGTTTTTACCGGTGATGTCAGATTTTTTCATATTACCGAATCTTGAATGTGGTCAGCGTTAAAAAGGCGAACAGAATTCCCATAATCCAGAAGCGGATCACAACTTTATTCTCATCCCAGCCTTTGAGTTCAAAATGATGGTGGATGGGTGCCATGCGGAATAGTCGGCGACCCTCTCCATATTTCTTCTTGGTATATTTGAAATAGCGCACTTGAATGATCACTGAGATGGACTCAATAATGAAGACGCCGCCTGCAAATGGTAACAGGAACTCTTTCTTCAACATGACCGCCACCGCCCCAAGTGCGGCACCAAGAGCTAGCGAACCGGTATCGCCCATAAAGACCTCTGCGGGTCGAGCGTTGTACCAGAGAAAACCAAGCGAAGCTCCAATAAGTGCCGCACAAAAGACAGTGAGCTCTCCTGCACTAGGGAGATATATGATATTTAAATATTGACTAAAATCTGCACGACCTGTGATATAGGCGATGCCCGCAAAGACCGCCGCCGCAATAGCCATGAGCCCAGAAGCCAGACCGTCCAGGCCATCGCTGAGGTTGACCGAATTGGAAGTGGCAGTGATAACAAAAATGACAAAGGGGATATATATCCAGCCAGACTGAAGATCGAATACTAGATCCTTGAAAAAGGGGAGAGTGGTAGCGGTTTCAACACCTTTAAATTCTGGGTGAAGAATCATCACTGCGCCCAACACCAGACCCAGACTAATTTGACCGAGTAGCTTATAACGGGCGATGAGTCCCTTTTTAGATTTTTTCACAGCTTTCAAATAATCATCGATAAAGCCAACTATGCCCATCCAGACCACTGAGACGATCATCATCTGGATGTAAATATTATCCAATCGACCGAAAAGCAGGGTGGGTACCAGTATGGCACCAATAATAATAAGACCGCCCATCGTTGGAGTTCCAGCTTTGACAGCGTGGGATTCAGGTCCCGTTGTACGAATAGTTTCCCCAATTTGCATGCTATGCAGCTTTTTAATAATCCAGGGTCCCACGATAAAGGAAAAGAGTACCGCAGTAATGGCAGCACTGGCTGATCGAAATGAAATGTATCGGAATACGTTCAATGCTGAGAAATATTCCTGTAGCGGTAACAGTAAATGATATAGCATTATTGGTTTTCCTTATAGGCATTCACAAAATCTTCTAACTGCATGCCACGCGAACCTTTTAGATAAACCAGATCGCCTGGCTTGACTTCATTCAAGAAATGTTGGAGAGATTGGGCTTTGTCCGTGTTATGAGAGAAGTCTTTAAAGCCCTGTTCCTTAAGATATTGAGCACTATTGAAAACTTCCATGCCCAGGAGAATGATATAATCAAATCCAGCGCTCAACATTTGAGCTGCAGCATTGATGTGGGATTCGATACTCTGTGCACCAAGTTCCAACATGTCTGCAAAGATCAGGATTTTCCGAGCTGAAGTATCTATTTCAGCCATGGTTTCAAAACCGGCTTTGGCACTGGCAGGATTGGCATTGTAGGCATCATTGTAAAAATGAACCCCGCCGACTTCTTCGTATTGCATCCGACCACTTTCACCGGAGTAATCTTCAAGTGCTTCCTGGAGTTGATCATAGCGAATACCATTTTGGAGGGCGATAGCGGCTGCAGACGCTGAATTCAGCGCAATGGCCTTACCGGGGTGACTCAAATGGGCTGAGTATTTTCCAAATTGAAGATCATAACAGCCAAAATGGTCTGGACCCGTCATCGTGAAGCTGTGTTCTGTGTCCTCCTTGAAACTAAATGGAATAGGATTAGGACAATTGCGACCCACTGCGGCTACTCTTTTATCATCCAGGTTCACAAAAGCACGGCCACCATTAGCTCCTAGGTATTGGAACAATTCGGCCTTGGTCGCTTGAATGGTCTCAATGTCACGGAAAAATTCAGTATGCGCCAGGCTGATGTTGGTTATCACTCCCTGGTTAGGTTGTGCGATATCGCAAAGATACTGGATGTCTCCTGGTTGACTGGCACCCATTTCAATTACTGCCATTTCATGCGATTCATTCAAATTCAGAAGTGTCAATGGCAAACCGATATGATTATTAAAATTACCATCTGTTGATAAGACGGAAAAGCGCTTGCTAAGGATATGCGAGAGCAAGTTTTTAGTAGATGTTTTGCCATTCGTTCCAGTTATGGCGATGAGAGGTATCTCAAAAAGGTTCCGGTGTACAGTGGCAAGGTCAGCAAGAGATTTGACGGGATCCTCTGTCATTATCAGAGGGATGGAAGTGTCCCAATCTTCACATCCGTCCCAGGAAGTGGAGGCCATGACTGCTGAAGCGCCACGGGAAATGGCTTTTGGGATATAGTCATGACCATCCACTTGGGAACCGATAAATGCAACGAAGAGGTCTCCGGCATTTAAGCTTCGAGTATCAATACTGACACCGGTTATGGGGGACTGTATGGCCCCCTTAATATTTACATCAGGGAGCGACGTAATAGTTTCAGGCAGAATAGCCATGCTGCTCCATGAATTGATCTACAATTGTCATATCACTAAAAGGTTTACGTTCACCCATAATTTCCTGGTAGGGCTCATGACCTTTTCCAAGCACGGCGATGATATCGCCGGACTCGGCTTCGAGTAAGGCGGAATTAATTGCTTCTGTACGGTCTTGAATGACACTATAATTTGAACGCTGGCCGCATCCTGCAATGATTTCCTGGATAATTTTAAGAGGGGCTTCTGTCCGGGGATTATCATCAGTGATGATCGCTTTGCTGGAAAGGCGCGTGGCTATTTCACCCATGATGGGACGTTTACCTTTATCCCGGTCACCACCACAACCAAAAACTGTGATAAGACGATTATCAGGATAAGATTCAGCCAGCGTGGCTAGAATGGTTTCCATGGCGTCTGGGGTATGGGCGTAGTCGACAAAGACCTGGAAGGGTGCTTGAGTGGCAACTTTTTCCATTCGACCCGGCACCTGAGGTAGTGTTTTTGCGGAGAGCTCAACCTTTTCAATATCACATTCCATCTCAATAGCCGTGGCATAGGCCGCCAGAAAATTATAATAGTTGAAATTACCGACTGTGTTCACCTGTACGACTCTTTGCCCATAGGGACTATCAAGAGTGAGTTCAACACCGTTACGATTGATTGAATGGTCAAGTATTCGGTATTCAGCGTTGGAGTTATAGCCATAGCGAATGATTTTGGCTACACAGACTTCAATAATTCGTTCTGCATAGGGATCATCCATATTTACTACTGCCACAGATTCTTTCGGCAGACCCTTGAAGAGTAATTGTTTTGCGGCCAGATAGTCTTCCAGGGAACCATGATAATCCAGATGATCCTGGGTGAGGTTGGTATAGACAGCCACATCAAAGGTGAGACCATCTACTCGATTCTGCGATAATGCATGGGAGGAGACCTCCAGTGTTACAGCTTTGGCTCCATGAGCTACAAAATCTGCTAGAATTTCGTATAGGTCAGCTGATTCTGGAGTGGTATGCATGAGATCAATGTCCACATCTTCCATCTGAGCACCGGTGGTGCCGATGCGACCCGCTTTAGAGTCACTCTGATTGAGCAGATGTTGAACAAAATAATTGGTTGTGGTTTTGCCATTCGTTCCAGTGATTGCTACCAGCTTCAAACCATCCGCGGGATTCCCAAAGTAGGTGGATGCGATTACGGGTAAAGCCAACCTTGAATCTTGAACTTGTATGGAAACAATATTATCAGGAATGACAAAATCTGTTCGATCGTAAACAATGACCTGAGCTCCAGCTTCAATAGCTGTGTAAATAAAATCATGACCATCGGTGATGAGGCCACGAACGGCGATAAATAGATGTCCTGTTTGGACCTGTCTGGAATCATAGCTGATTCCAGTTACTTCAGTATTCAGATTGCCTCGCGTCTCGAGGATGTCTGAAACCTGATGAATGATGTTAGTCAGTCGCATTATTCACCCAAATAAATTTCTACGGATTGACCCGTTTTAAGTGTTTTTCCAGCCGCTGGTATTTGTCTGATCACTCGGCCACTCCCATGAGGAATTGGCTTTAAGCCCATGGCATAAAGGCCTGAGAGGCTCATCTTCAAGCTCATACCCTTTAAATCAGGCATGGTGACTTGAGCATTGTTGGCTTTGAGGACGGGGAGAGAGGCACTCAGTAATTGTCCCTGGAGTGTTCGCGGTGGTTCAAGGGCGCCTTTGTCTTTGTCCCTTGCTACAGTGGACTGGAGGTAGGGTTCATCATCATGCCCGGTCAGATTATAAATTCGACGATAAATTTCTTTGGCAATGGGAGCTGCGACCATCCCTCCTGTGTATCCACCTCTCCTGGGATGGTCCACACTGATGATCAAGGTATAATCAGGATCGTCTGAAGGGTAATAGCTGGCGAAGGAGGCTACATATTCGCTCACATATTTGCCATTTTTAATTTTTTTTGCTGTTCCTGTTTTACCTGCGATTTTCAGGTTAGGCAGAAAGGCTTTGTGCCCCGTTCCCTGCGAAACTGCTTTCTCAAGAATGTCTGACATGGTATGCATGGTTTTCTCGGAAGCCACGCGACGTAAAGCATCGATCTGATCAATTTTCTGCTCATAACCTTTAGGGGTTTTAAGCTTCTGGATGAGTTGAGGCTTCATGAGGACGCCGCCGTTTCCAATGGCCGAATAAGCCATTGCCAGTTGAAGGGTTGTTACAGAGACTTCATAGCCGATTGCGATTTCAGATTTTGATAGTTGAGACCAGAGCTTATTATTTTTAAGAGAACCACTGCTCTCATAGGGGAATTGAATGCCACTTTTTTCACTGAAGCCAAATTTTCTGGCAGTATTAAACATCCTCGATTCATCCAGCGCTTCCACTGCTTTAATGATCCCAATATTGGACGAATTTTGGAGCACCTCTGCAAAAGTTAAGTTTTGAAATGATTTCCAGTCTTTTACATCTATTCCATGAATAGAGAATTTACCGTTTTCACAATCAAAAACGTCCATGGGATGGACCTTCTTGGATTCAAGCAGTGCTGTGGCACCCACCACCTTAAATGTTGAACCTGGCTCAAAGGCTGACATGATGGGGTGAGCTATCAATGATTCTTCGGTAATCTTTGAGCGTGAATTAGGATTAAAAGTCGGTATGTTGGCCAAAGCTAATACCTCACCGGTATTTGGATCGACGAGGATTGCCTCAGCTTTGTCAGCTTGATGTCTTTCAACAGCTGCTCTTAATTCCTCTTCAATAATAATCTGTATATCTACATCAATCGTAAGAAAGCAATCATCACCATTGATGGGCTTTTGCTCTCGGAATCCACCACGAATTCTGGTGTTCCCGCGGCCGTCAGAGCCAAGTTCTCTCCATCCATCAATTCCAGCCAGTTGGTGGTCGTAATGATCTTCCAATCCTGACAAACCGTGGTTTTCAGTTCCAACAAAGCCAATCAGAGGTGCCGCGACATCCCCATAGGGGTAGTAACGTCGCACCTTAGATTGCACCTGAACTCCAGCAGGGAGGGGGCTCTGACTCAATTCACGCCCGAGGAGTGGATTCACATCTTTCTCGAGATAGACGAATGGCTTTTTGGTTTTGAGCTTATTGAGATAGTGGCGCTGAGATTTATTGAATGTCTTGCTGAACAATCTGGCCACAGCATCCTTGTCCTGCACCTTAGCGGGATGTGCTGCAAAAGTGAAGTGCTCTATGTTATCAGTAAGTTTTTTACCATTCCGATCATAAAAGTTTCCACGTAGAGGTGATATGGCAATTTTGTCCTCGAATTGGGACTGGAGTGCTTCGCCGAGATCGTCAGGGTCTATGACCTGAATGTAAAACATCTTTAGAACCAGTGCTGCCCAGACCACGATGGAAGTGACGACAACGAAGGTGTAACGCACGCGAAATTTCTTATAGGTCATACTCATTTGAGTTTTACCCTGACTTCGCGTGTTTCAGGATCAGGCTGAATGAGTCCCAGCTTTTCCCGGGCAAGTTTTGAAAGTTTATCCGGCCGATGCAGACGATTGCGCTCGCTCTGGACCAGGTTGTATTCGCCACGTAATTTAATTTCACGAGTGCGAAGTGAATCCAGCTTCAATTCTCCTGCTCTTACTTCTTCACCAATCCATATATACAGGAATAGTAAACCGGCCACGACAGGGATCATCCCGATATAGAGAATAGTCTTAAGTACTTCCTTATATGTCTCAGTCTGACGCATGCAACGTTCTCTCTGCTACCCGTAATTTGGCGCTACGTGCGCGTGGGTTTACGGCAGCCTCTTCAGAAGTGGCAACAACAGGCTTTCCTGTGATACGCTTGAACAGGGGAATCCTAATTTCGCTTTCCAGCATGCCAGGTTGTTGGGGAATATCCTGAGATAGATCACGGAAATGGTTTTTTACCATGCGATCCTCTAGAGAATGATAAGAAATGACAGCGAGACGCCCTCCTGGAGTCAAAACTTGAGTTGCTGTGTTCAGAACGGTCTCTAATACATCCATCTCACGATTGACTTCGATACGGAAGGCCTGGAATACGCGGGCGAGTGACTTATTTCGAAACCGTGGATCAACACAACCAGCCACCGCTTCGCGGAGCTCATCAATTTGCGTTAGTCTCTTGTTGGTTCTCATACTCACAATTTTTCGTGCTATCCTGCGACTATTCCTTTCCTCCCCGAAGCGGTACATGATGTCTGCAAGCTGTTCCTGCGAGTATTCATTAATCACCGTTTCAGCGGTAATGTCATTTGAACGGTCAAAACGCATGTCCAACGGACCATCAAGACTAAAAGCGAATCCTCTTTCCGGATCGTCCAGGGAAAAGGAGTTCAGTCCCAGATCCAAAAGGATCCCATGGACTTGCGTGAGTTTCAGGTCGTTTAATACCTGATCCAAATTCTCAAAGTTTGTGCACCTCAGGTGCAGGGTTTGCTTAATTAGGGAAGGGTCAAATTGTGCGAGGGCAGATTCATCCTGATCGATACCGATCAGTGTAGCATCAACATTTAATAGTAAGGATATTGCTTTGGAGTGTCCACCGAGACCGAAGGTGCCATCTATGTAAACGCCAGACCGCTCGTTGATCATCAGCGCGCAAACCTCGTCCACCAGTACTGGCGTGTGACGAAATCTCGGCTGAATTACCTGATTCACGATGATCGAGTGTACTTGTCAATGGCTTCTATATCCTCAGCATCAAGTTGGAACTCAGTTTCCTCATAGCGTTTAAGAATGTCCGGATCCCAGATTTCGATTTCGTCGATCATCCCAATAATCACGACTTCTTTGTCAATACCAGCATGTTGCAGGAGATTGAGCGGGATCGCAACGCGACCCTGGCTATCGAATTTCAGGGGGGTGGCAAATCGAGTAGCCTGTCGTTTGTAGGCTCTGTGTGCTCGAAGCTTAGAAGAAAGTGTCAGTAGCTCTTCTTCCTTCTCGCGCCATTTGTCAAGTGAGTATACAGCGATATTCTCTTCCTCACCTCGTGTCACCACGAAAGTGTCTTCACTTGACTCCGGTAACGCTTTGCGAAATTTCGCTGGAATATTCAGCCGACCTTTTACGTCGATTGAATAACGAAATTCGCCTGTAAATGTTTTAGTTCCCATTTCCCGTTTCAGCTTTTATATAGCAGGGATAATTACCCACTATTAACCCCAAGTTAGGGATATTTACCCACAAATCAAGAAAAAATGGTAAATTAATGCGACCTTATTGTTGAAAGAGGGGAGTTAATATGCCTCAAATGGGAATCAACATGCTCTATATAAGTGTATATATATACATATAATACAACATGTTGGAGCATGAATATATGTAGATGAGATTTTGTGCTGTGGGGGCTTGTGGGTGATTTGTGGGTTAAAAACCCACGTGTTTCCCTTACCTAAGGCTTCAGATTGCTAACGGATGTGGAGGCGAACTACAGGGTTGGATAGGTTTCCAGGTGTCCACCAGTAGAATCAGCTGTGATAACAAGCCAAGAATCGCTAAAAGGTGATCCAGGAAGTGTATCCCCATGTACTGAGACTAAAGCGGCCTCACCTGGATACAATTTGATTTCGGTTGAATCAGTGAGAAGAAACTCCAAAGATAGACCTGGACTCTGGTAAAGCGTGTCAATAACATTTTGACCATCATTCCTGATGATGGAGAGGAAGTCCGTTGATGTGATTGTCAAACTATCTGCATTTGCAGAGAGCAGTGAATCGGAAATATTCATGGATTCCAGGCTATTTGTGAGATTCATGGGGGGTAAAAGCGATGAAAGTGTTTGAGTCTCTAGAGCAGAGTCGGACTGTAAGAGACTTTTACCAAAGATGATGACAATAATGAGGACGACAATCCCACCAACCAGGCGAATCAAATTACTTTGAGAACCTTTTTCCATCTGTAATAAATTTTGTGCTTCAGAAGGCGTTGCCCCACTCATATCCAAAGAGGCATTTGAATCCGAAACTATATTGCCGGAGATACCTTGTTCGCCAGTCAATTTGAGTTCATTTTCCAGACCTCGCAGAATATCCTCAACAGGATAATCGATGGCCTGTGCGTAGGCTTTCATGAATAATCGAACATAAGGAACGGGAAGAATGTGATAGTCACCTTGCTCCAGTGCCTGCAGGATGCGAACATTGATTTTTATATCCTCAGAGATCTCCTCCAGGATAAGTCCTTTTTTCAGGCGATGGTTTCTTAAGTCCTCATGAAATGCCACGATAGTTCCTCTTCGCTAAGTGCTGATGAGTTTAAGTATTTTTCCACGTAAATCAAGACCGCAGAAACTGCCTGAGAGCCTTTTCTACATAATTTTCCCAGAATCCAGGGAATTAATAGAAAGTCTATTTAAGGGTGATGGAGTGTTGACTGAGAAGATGGTTTAATTTTTCACTCAAATCAGAGATAGGCAAACCCACTACATTATAAAAGCAACCTTCAATTCGATCCACAAAAATGCTAGAGTAGTCCTGAATACCATAAGCACCTGCTTTGTCGTATGGTGCATCAGTATTTATGTAGTAGTCAATTTCATCAGGCCTGAGTTTTTTAAAATGGACCTGGGTCGAAACATGGTGGACTTGTTTAATCCCTGCGGCCTTCATTTGAAAACTATAAGCTGTAATTACCAGATGGGTTCGAGCTGAGAGTTGACCCAACATTTTGCGTGCAGTGGCAGCATCCTCTGGCTTACCCAGGACTTCATCCCCGATGACTACAATTGTATCCGCTCCAATTACGAGGGCGGAGGGCAATAGACCTGAGATCTCGCTGGCTTTGAGTTCGGCCAGGTTCTCAGCATATTGAGCAGGTTTATGACCCTCATAGGGCGGTTCATGTAAGTGGCTGGGCACAACCCTGAATGATAGTCCAATCTGTTCGAGGAGCAGCTTTCTGCGAGGGGAAGCGCTGGCTAGAATTAACTCAACTGCAGACATCAACGGGTTATGACTAATTTTTGCAAACTTTGAGCTGGTTCCCCAAAATCATCGTTATCTGCCTCAACAACCAGAATGTATACACCATTCGCCAGTTGATTGCCAAAACGATCATGGCCATCCCATGGGAAGGAATTAAAGCCCTGGTTTCTAAAGCCCTGCATGTCAGACATAATTTTACGGCCTGCCAGAGTGTAAATAGCGTAGTTTACATCTGCTGGATGTGAGAGCATGTAGGTGACCTCAGTATGATCCCGCATGGGGTTTGGAAAATTGAAAAGATCATAGATGCGGAAATCATTAGCAGCAAAAAACTCTAGTCGCACACTGGCTTCATTGGGGTTGTTCTGGCTATCCCACGCTTTGACCGAGACAAGATGCTCTCCTGGTGGAATCTCGGAAAGAAATGCTGATAGACGACCCATATCTGAATGATCCAGGTCATATTCGAACAACTCCGTAACATCCAGGGCATTTTCCCAGTCCTCATCAATGGCAAGTGTAATGCCATGTCCGGCGACACCGGTCAGGTTTATGCCCTGCTCATCACCGATTTCAATTTCCAGCGGCTCATTGGCTGAGAAGTGATCTCCGTTTAAAAGCACCATATTATCAGAAATAAATAGAATTTCTGGTCCCGTATTATCAAGCGCCGTGGAGTCTGTTCCCATGAATTTTAAAGTATCAATGAATACACTACCATCCAATCCAGTATCATCCCAATATTGGACCCGCAGGATTCCGCCACTCCCAGAATATTTAATATCCTTAGGAAGGGTAAAATTTCCTGAAAAATCGCGATCATTCACAGAGATCAAACCCCGAAAAATGCGTTTACCTGGTAATACATAGGAAATATTACCCGTTGTATTTGTGCTGCTGATATAGAAGGATCTGGTAACTGGTGTCGGTGTATCATAAACCGTTACAGCTGCTCGAGCTTCAGCTGCGAGACTTGTATCGGCCACACCTTCATAGTTCACTGTCCCCATAGCCTGAAAAACAGAAGGTGCGACTGAATCAATGTGACCCTTCCTCACAGGCGAAGCCAATCGCATGGCCGGGTCAGCAAACAAAATGTATTTCTCATTATTTGGATCGGAACCAGCTGTAATATTTTTCGCCATCATCACCGCATCTCCAACCCTGAGTGATCGCCCAGCATCTACCTCAGGAAACAGGAAATCAAAAAAGTCAGAGAGTAGGATTTCATTGAATACGGCATAGGTCTTCCGTGTGGTGGAAAGAATCCCAACGGCTCCATTACTTTCCATGAGCATGAGTTCTTCAGGTACGCAGGATGAATTTACATCATCATATTTAGCCCAATCACAGGTGCCAGCTACCCAGAAGGGGAGCCTCATCCCGGTTTTTACCAGACCAAGATCTGAAACCGTAAACACCTCCTCCTGAGCCCACACAGTTGGTGAACCATGACCCAGATAATTCACAAGCAGGGTCCCGTTATATAGCTTTTGGAGAAAATCATCTCTGGCTTTGGGTTTTTTGATATAGGGAGAGTTCGGATCTTGAACTTCTGGATACTCGGTGAGATAAACTTTGTTCACATGAATGCTGGGTGGAATAATTCTGGCAAGCCCCTCAGTATCATCTATGTGTTCTGATTCTACATATCGACTTGGACGAAGTGGATCATCTGCAACCAGCGTGATGGTATTGCGCCAGATTCCAGGTTCAGGAGTCAGCTCATAACTGATAATTTTATCGATCATTACTTCAAGTTGATCAGCTGTCTGTACCGGCAATCTGCCAATAGCGAAATCAGGCAAACGGTCCCATTCTCCAGACGCGATATGTGTATAACGGTCATCGGTAGAATAGGAACTCACATCAGTATTGCCATCTTTTTGATAAGTAGGTATGATCATTTTGCTCTGACCCGTGATATTCCGGTAATCGTAATCGGTGTCTCCTAGAAATAGAACGTATCTCAGTCGTGGGGTAGCCCAATTGAAATAGACATAGTGCAAAAAATGTTTGATGGCTGCAGGATCCTGAGTCCCTGCAGAGAATTCATCATAAATATCTTCAATATATACGATCTTAACACTGAGACGCTCATCAACAGGAACCTGTGTTTCTCTAAGCACTTTTAGACGTTCTGCTTCTTCCGAAAATATTTCTGGTGTAATCAGAATGTAATCGGCCTGAACATCGGTTCGTCGCAATTGAGGTTCTCCCAGATTGGAGGCTTCATTAAGAACTACCAGGGCAGGTTGGTCGTCGGTATATCCAATAAGCTCACGTATTCCTGGTTCGGCAAGCTTGAATTGATCATTGGCAATTTCCCATTCCTGAACTGCCATGGGATCAGTGACATCCCACAAATGAAATTCAGGGGAGGTATCATGAAAAATTACATTGTTTACGCTTCCCGGAAGATCTAGTAGACCAAATAAATAGTCCGATGAAGGTGCAAGTTGCCGATGGTAGATCAATCGCAAGCTATCAAGATACAGGATGGAGGCATTGGAATTACTGGTATAGGCAATAGTCAGTGTATTTGGTCCGTCACGTAACATATTGTCACCACCGACTGTGCCGCTGAGGACGATTTGTTTGTACAGTCCGTTATATTGACTGACGTTAAAGGGATCACCATTCAACTCAACATCAAGGATATGCTGGAAATTTCCGGCATCATAATCGATAACCATGAGGGCGTTCAGCATTATTTCTGAACCAACAGCGAGATGGTCTTCGATAAAATTGAGACTGAAAATAGATGAAGGCCCAGCAAGCTTTTCACCTACCCAGTTTTTACCGGAATGGAGTTGGTTGTGAAGTTCGGATTCATGGTAAATGCGTTTTTCATAGGAGCTGACAGTATGGGTCGCCTCCAGAATAGATGATTGAAGTGGTGTGACATTATTTGCGGTCTGAGAATCCTGATCAGGTATGCAGAGCCAATAATAGCGTTGGATACCATAGGGGTGAGTGAAACCGTTACTCTTGAAATTACCATTCAAGGGCCGTGCAAAGAAAAGAATCTCATCATCTCCACTCAAAACACCATCTCCAAGACCACTGGTTTTCATGCTGATAGCTTTCAGGTTTTCTGGAATGGGTTCAGTATTGCTCAGTTCAAAGGAGAGTGACTGACCTTCATAATAAGGGGCATATACCTGCCAACTGTTTGGATCGGAATCAGGAATGGATCCAGGGAAGGAGCTTGAATTGATTCGTTGAATGCCCATATAATTGATTGGGAAACGAAACCACTGACCCGCAGGTAAAGCTTGACTCATACGGTTGAGACTCATGGGTGTGGTTTTAGCCCAATCAGTAGCCATCTCAGAATTTATATAAGTCGATATCAGATCCATATCTTGTTGACCACCTGATATATGTTTATCGGGGAAAGTCAGGCGGAATGTGATCTCCTCAAGACGTTGATCGCCCTCAGCATAAGGCATGATCAAAATTCGAGCAGTATTATATGCACGGAAATCCTCTGCGGCGACCACACTTATTAGCTGTGATGAATGAAGGAGGGGTAAATCTATATCTACATGAAAATCACGATCACGAATTTGTTGGGGAAGCCTTGAATCTGGGCTGGATTGGGAATAAAGAATTTCAATTTCAGGTAGTGTTCCATCTGGAGGTAATAGAATCGGAATGGTGAATACTGGAACAATCTTTTCTATTTCCTGATGGTAAGCAAATGTGGCATCCGCCCAGCGAGGTAGCTGTAGACTTTTTTCACCAATCTCATATTGAGTTAGGGTTGGAATCGGAATTACTATTTTGACATTCATGCTTTGTGGCTGCATGTTCGAAACTGAGACGTCCATACCAAGAACAGCGGTGGAGAGTATTATGAAGACAAATAGTTTATTCATGAATTCCTAAACGGTGTTCTCAGGGTATTGTTCCTTGGTCATAATTGGTAATAATAATTGAAATGTCCTACCCACAAAGGGAAATGATCAGTCGATAGAATATAAAGTGAATATTAAAACAACATTTTATAGCGATTGAACTAGTGAGGCACCTATAAATATCTCAACTCTGCGATTGATCTCACGTCCTGCCTGGGTGGTGTTGTCACCAATTGGTTGAAATTCTCCAAATCCACCGATAGCAAAGATAGATGCAGGCAGGGCAGTATTCTCCTGGAGCTGAATCATAATTGATTGCGCCCGGGCGGCACTGAGCTCCCAGTTATCACGATAGAGGGCATTCCTGGTCAAAGGCATATTGTCTGTGTGACCCTCGATTCGAATCTCTACCAGCCATTGTAAGCCTGAGCTTTGGAGTTCACGTAAGAATCCAGCATGCTCTGTATCCAGAAGATTGAAAATGTGGAGATTTTGGATAGAGGTGGCCACCTCGTCTAATTGATAGATATGAGTACTGCGAGGTTGGGCTGAAGCAACTTCAAACAGTCGTGGGTCATTAAGTGTGATTTGAACACCCTTGGAGTTGCGCGAAACAGAAATCTCTTGAATACCGGCAGCATCCATAGCCTCCTGAACTTCAGTCGCAGCTTCGTCCAGTCGATCATTTACCCAGGCATGCACCTTATTGATCTGGCCGGCTCTCACAGTGATCATCATGATAAAGAAGCAGATTAATAATGTAACCGTATCACCATATGATAGTACCCAGCTTGAGCGGGCATTTCCGACTATCTTCGCCATTCGGTCTGATCGCTTAGCCATTATCTATCTCAATCAGTTGAATGTCCAGGTAAATTTCAACACGACGGTTTTCATCATAATTACGTTCGTCTACCATAGGATGAAAAGGTCCGTAACCGGAAATGGAGAAATATGATTCTGGAATAGTCGTTTCACGAATTAAATACTGGGCGACCTGATGTGCCCGAGCTGTGGACAAATCCCAATTATCCCTGAATCGGGATGATCGCCCTAGAGGCATACTATCAGAGTGTCCCTCAATCCGGACATTAATTTTTACTGTTTTTCCTGAGGCCTCAAGTTTTGCGAAAATATCTTTGTTACGTATGGGGATTTTTTCCAATTCCAATCCGCCAATGACCTGGGCAACTGTTCGCAGATAAAAAATGAAATTGATAACAATCTGGTCCTCACCAGATTGGAAAAACGTTTGATCATCAATCTCAGAGGGAATCAGGAGCTTTATACCTTTGGGTCCGGCATGTTCAACATATAACCAATCCAGCCGAAGGACCTGCTTCTCCTTCATGACTTTGGCATAGATGACATCTTTCATCTGGTCTGCAAATTTGAAGGTGGTGTTGGCATCTTGTTCAGCTTTAATAATTAGAAGCAGAAAGAAGGCCAATAAACCTGTCAGGAGATCACTGTACGTGACCTTCCAGGAGTTGGATGCCCGTTCAGCGATTGTTGAGATGTCAGGCATAGGAAATTAGGTCGTGGTTTGTCTTGCTGCCTTCCGTGTATCTTTGTCAACAAAAGTAAGCAGCTTTTCACGCATGATCAGCGGGTGTTCTTTGGAGTGAATACTAAGAATTCCAGCTTTGATAATATTGAGGCTATGAACCTCAGCATCAGAGCGAGTTTTGAGTTTACCAGCAATAGGTATAAAGAGTAAATTTGCTAATAACACGCCATAAAAGGTGGTAACCAGAGCAATACCCATACCCTGTAAAAGTGCTGACATGGAATCCTGTGCACCCGTCGCATAGCTGTCCACAGTGGACGTAGCTGATTGACGTGTCATCATAAGAATCAAACCCATCACAGTTCCAAGTAGACCAAAAGCTGGGGCGTAAGAACCCATGTTATAAAAGATTTCCTGACCATTAGAATGTCTATCAATCATTGAGTTGAGCTCATTGTCGAGGAAATTTTCAAGTTTTTGGGAGTCTCTTTCGAGAATAGCATTTTCCAGACCCATTTGGAGATAATGGTTATCAATTCCATCAAGGATATTTTCCAGGGAAGGCAGACCCTTTTTTCTAGCTTGATCAGAATATCCAGCTAATTCATCGATGATTCCAAGATGATCGAATGTGCTACCATTGGAGAAAGCCTGTAGAGAAACCTTAAGCATGCCGATGACATTCTTCAAAGGATAGTTTACAAGTGTAGCAGCGAAAGTTCCACCCAATACAATAGCCAGACCCCTGAGACTAAAGAATGTATCTGGTGGTGTAAAGGTACCAGGTTCAGACATTCCAAAAAAGACCAGGAACAAGCCGAAAATTAATCCAATTATGGTTGCAATATCCATTAGTTACCCTTTGGTATCCTTCCTACAATTCGTGCTGCAAAATTACTCTGAATAGAGTGTGTTTGCCCAACCCATAAGCGCTTTTGTTTGACTATCACTCAAACTTGCACCAGGGTGCAATAACAGATAGGGAATGATGGGCATCTTGCCCTCTTCCAATACTTCCAGAATCTCGTCAGCTATATCAGTGCTATCAAAGGTATCCATATCTGAGAATTCTGAGAAATTAAGATGTTTTCTGCCTTCGACTACATCACGAGTTATGAGAAATGATCCAGGTGCAATACGACTGTACCAGGGCCATTCAGTTTCATTGGAATGGCAATCATAACACGATGTTTTAAGTATCAATTTTATATCTGAGGGTGCAGATGCATCCTGAATAACTGGTGGATTGGTCTGATTTAATGGAATGAGTTGCAAGATGATGAACAATCCTACAATAACGATCAGAATTATTTTTGCTCGAGACAATTAATCCTCCTTTTTAACCAATTATGACAACATAATTAATGCGGACGAAATATAAAGTCTTATTTGGGTGAGAAAGGGGGGTGAAGCCTGATTTGTTAAATAAAAAACGGGGAGCAAGCTCCCCGTTTTAAGAAACAATAATCGAGTAAGTTTTTAAAGCATGCGGAGACGGTTATCCATGACGTCAGCATTCACACGCAGTGATTCAAGATATTTACTCCAGACTTCATTCTGACGTGTTTTAGTCAGATTATCGTACAGAGTTTGATACTGTGCAGCGAAGTCTGCTTCGTCAAAATCGGAGCGTCCATTCAGACGGACAACAATGGCACCACGTGGGGTCTCAAAAACAGGGGAGATTGAACCAGCCTTTGCATTCTCCAGAAAACCAAAGATTTCATGAAGACGACCAAGACCTTTGATGCTGGCACTTCCTTTAGCCCCTTCGACTCTTTCATAAGTCAAACCATCGCGATCATCCAGACGCATTTCTGTCCAGTCATCTTCAGTATTAAGTTTGATGAGGAGGGCGGTAGCCGCTTCACTGGCCAACGCTTGTTTTTTCTCATTCAATAATTTACGCTTGATGCTGACTTTGGCCTGATCAAAGGGTCGATCGCCAGCCGGAGCGATTTCTGAAAGCATGAAGATGGCGAAATTGGTTTCATTTTGCATCACACTGCTGTGGGCACCCAATTCAGATAGATACGCAAAACGGACTGCAGATTGGAAAGACCCAACACCTGAAACGAAGGTATCTTTCTGACGAAGTTTGTTACTTGTCTTAAAATTCATTTCCAGTGAATCAACAGCTTTCTCAAATCCAATCTCATCAGCCAAGAATTCAAGGTTTTTCAATCCTCGTCTGATTTGATCACGCGTGGTTTCACTGGGGCGAATCTCAATTAGAATGTGACGGGCTTCAACTTCAGGCTGACCCTCAACCATTCTGGTAGATTCTACTTTAATAATATGATAACCAAATTGGGTTAGAATAGGACCGACAACTTCTCCCACCGGTGCATCGAAGGCAGCCTTCTCAAAGGCAGGGGCCATCTTGCCTTTTCCAAACCATCCGAGGAAGCCACCATTGACAGAAGATGGACCTTCTGAATGAATTTGAGCATGGGATTCGAAGGAGGCACCAGCAATAATTTCAGCCTGAATATCTTTGATAAGATTCAAGGCTCTGGTTGAATCAGAAGCAGTCGCTTTGATCTCAGTGGAAACCACCAGGAGAGTGCGGGACTCCTCTTGCTGGTAATCCGCAAGATTCAGATCATAGTAGTTATGGGTCTCTGCTTCTGAGATTTCTGCCTCATCATCTTTCCAGAGGGAAGTTTTAACAAATATATAGTCAAGATCAAAAGCGATGTTGTTTTTCGTGTACTCTGCCCGGACTTCTCCATCCGATACTTGAGTCGTGGCGAGCACTTTTTGCTGTAATTTCTCAACGGGGACGATAGCTGCTACCTGTTGCCTCATGGCAGCAAAAAAACTTGAAGCATCTGGCGAGTTTACAGCCTCCTGGTAGGCATTGTAATCGAATTCACCAGCATCAGAAACAAAGTACTGTTTTACACTTGGATGAAGGTTTTCAGAAAAATAGTATCTTAGCTCTTCGGGAGAAACACTGATATCTTGTTCCTCAATCTCCTGACGAATAAGTATCTGAGTTACCATGGTTTCCCATACCTGATCAGTCAGCTGGGCCATCTGTTGTTCGCTGGCATCACTGCCATTCCGTTGTCTATAATTTTCACGCTCGTTCTGCAGTGAACGCATAAAATTTTCTCTGGAAAGTTCCTCGCCATTAACCGTGGTGAAGGCGTTGGGTTGATTGCCACTGATCAGATCTGTGATATCGGCACCTCCAACCAATCCACCGACAGACATGGTCAGTACGAAGACTACTACCAGAAATATCATGATCCCGGCCATGTTGTCCCGCATTTTATTCATCACACCCATTTTGTTATTCCTCCTGCGCAACTTTGCGTATAAAAAAAATTGGATTTAAAAAAAGCCGCCCAATATAGTTTGACACACAAGGGGTTGCAAGGGTGGCTCATGCTGAATTAGAGAAGTAATAAATTCCATCGAGATAGCCAAAAATCGTCGGAATAAAACTTCTCTTCTATATGCAATGAACAATTTAAATACCACTAACAAAGTGACCATGCAAAATCCCACATATCGCAAGCACGACAATTGTGACAATAACAATCGCATTGATTCTGTTTGGGAATATATTGCTCACATGTCAGATATCTTACATATGTTTAAAAAGATCTCATAACCTTATGTTTATTATAAGCATATTAGTGCTCATCATATCTTGCCAGGGAGATTCAATGCACGGATCCCATGCCCATACAAATCGTCTCATAAAGTCATCAAGTCCTTATTTACTCCAACATGCACACAACCCGGTTGATTGGTATCCGTGGGGAGAGGAAGCCTTTGAAAAGGCTCGCCGTGAGGATAAACCTATATTTCTTTCCATTGGCTACTCAACCTGTCATTGGTGTCATGTGATGGCCCATGAATCATTCGAGGATGAGGCCGTGGCCAGACTAATGAATGAGAATTATGTCTGCATTAAGGTTGACCGGGAAGAACGCCCTGATATCGACCAACTATATATGGCAGCAGCAATGACGCTTGTCGGACGCGGCGGCTGGCCTCTCACTATCATAATGAGTCCTGATAAGCGACCTTTTTTTGCAGGAACCTATTTTCCAAAAGAATCCGCTCCAGGGAGAATAGGTATGCTGGATTTATTACCCAGAATTACTGAAGCCTGGAATACACAACGAGAAGAGATTGACCAAGCAGCAGATCAGATTGTAAATGCGCTTCAACAACAAAAAACTACTGGGAGTGGTCAGATATTGGGGGAAGATGTCCTGAATCAAGCCAGCTTCGACTTCAAGAGCAATTTTGACCCGGTTGAGGGTGGGTTTGGTACTGCCCCAAAATTTCCCTCACCCCACAATTTGGTGTTTTTGCTCAGGGAAGGACATCGTACAGGTGATACAAGTATCTCGGATATGGCACTCCACAGTCTAAGGCAAATGCGACTTGGGGGCATATTTGATCATATTGGTTTTGGCTTTCATCGATACAGCACAGATTCAAAATGGCATGTCCCTCATTTTGAGAAAATGCTTTATGATCAGGCCAATCTCTTACTGGCCTATACTGAAGCCTGGGAGTTGAGTCGTGACCCATTATTCCTGCAAACTATGGAAGAGATATTTCTCTATCTCACCGACAAGCTGAAATCACCTGATGGAGCTTATTACTCAGCTGAAGATGCTGATAGTGAGGGCGAAGAAGGAAAATTTTATGTTTGGTCCTGGGAGGAGCTCCTAGACGTCATGGGCCAAGACCAGCTCTCAAAGTATGCCCCGGTATTTGGTCTTGAAGTCAAAGGAAATTTTGACGATGAGGCTAGCAGAAAACCCTCTGGGTTGAACATTTTCGATATTGACTCCCAAATGGATTATGATGAATTAATTAATAACTCTGAGTGGATTGATTTGCGTAAAAAATTGTACCAGATCAGGGAGAACAGAATTCATCCTGGCCTGGATAATAAAATTCTGGCGGACTGGAATGGTCTCACCTTGGGAGCACTTTCCAGGGCTGCCACTGCCTCAGGAGATCTGCGATATCAAGCAGCCGCTACTGAGTTGGCTGAATATCTTAGGGATCAGATTGTCCGGGATGGAGCTCAGGTTTTGCACATGCCCGAATCCGGTGATAATAGAATTGAAGGGTTTCTTGATGACTATAGTTTCATCATCCAGGGCTTCAGATATTTCTACGAAACCTCGTTTGACCCTGAATACCTAAAGCTGGCTATTCAACTACAGAAAACTCAGATTGAGAAATTTTGGGATGCTGATGAAGCTGGATTTTTCTTTACCGATGCGAATGATACGGAGTTGTTTATCCGTCAAAAGGAAATTTATGATGGAGCGATTCCCTCTGGCAACTCAGTAGCCGCTGAAAACTTGTATTACCTGGGCAGGCTAGCAGAAATTCCAGCATGGGAAACGCTTTCCAGGAGTATTGGAAGCATCTTCGCAGAGCAGGTGGCAAGAGCTCCACGTGGATTTTCTGCGCTTCTCCAAAGTGTTCAAGCCCATGTGAATGGCAGCAAAGAGATAGTGATTGCAGGTGATATCAAGGATCTTAGTGCTGCAACGAAGGTGCTTCGAAAATATTATGATCCTTTTAAACTGCTTCTATACCGACCCAACAAGGCTTTTGAAGCTATTGAGGAAATTTCTGGATTCCTGTCTTACCAAAAAGCTATTGATGGGGGATTAACTGTTTATATTTGTGAGAATTATGCCTGTCAATATCCTGAAACAGATTTGGTCTCACTGGAAGAAACACTCCAGAAAGCATCCAGAGATTAGCAGATGAATACATCTCCATGCAAATCCTGCACAGCTATCATTCTTGCTGGTGGTGGTGCCAAGCGCATGGGCAAAGATAAACGATTTCTAAAGGTTGGTAATGAACAACTCCTTGATCGTCAGGTCCGGATATTGAAGCAGTATTTCCAGGATGTAATCATCTCAGCCAATGATCCAGAAAAACTGGCTTATCTTAATCTGCCTGTGGTCAAAGATCAACATGAAGGCAGAGGTCCCCTGGAAGGCTTGACCTCGGTGCTCAATGCGTCTCGAACGGAATACAATTTTGTAGTAGCAGTGGATATCCCATCCATCGACATGTCCCTGGTGGAAAAGATGAGATCACGACTGGATCATGTGTTAGCTGTCATTCCTGTTTGCATTGATGGACGACAGGAACCTCTGTTCGCTTTTTATAGCAAGAATTGCATCCCCATCTTTCGGACTGCCATGGATGAAGGAGAGTATGCGATTCATCGGGCTATAAAACGCTGCCCCGTATATTTTTTCCCTATGAAGGACGAAATGCCCTTGGAAAACCTAAATAGTACTAAGGACTACGAGACCTTTCTCAGGGAGCAATGATAAGCTCCCTTTTATTCACCAAGTAATAATCAATATTCTATCTTGTTCGATCGTGGTCAAACGGACATTACGATCAGTCTTCGTTTTGTGAATTACGACCTGACAAGGAACCTCCAGTCATTGCCCAAACAGCCGCCGTTGGAGGGATTCAGGCTACGATCTGGGATGCAATGTCCAGACCTGATTGGTGGCTGAGGTGTTATATTGAGTTCATCGAAGTGCTCTCGAAACCATTCCATTTAGGTCGGGAGGACATTTCGAGAACCTCAATGTCCAGGTCTGGTCGAAGTGTTCCCGAAACCTGAAGTTTTCCAACAATCCCTGCTTGTTGCAAAAAATTGTAAACGTAATTCTGCTTGATTGAAGTTTCGAAATTTCTTAGAATATGAACAAACAAAACCAGTTAGGTGGACCCAGTTTAATCAAGGAGGTGCAAACCACGACCTTAAGCATTGGATTTGTCTCACAATTAAAAATAATTAAACTGTTCCCAGAGCATTAGCAGGAAGGTAGTTTCTTACATGAAAGCCAAAATCACCAGGATAAAAAATTTTCGTAAAAATTCCCTGATTCAGGGATTTTTTCTGGTTCGTGAAAAACACCTCAGGAGTACCCGGACAAATCATCCCTATCTGCAGCTTGACTTACAGGACAACACAGGTACAATTGAAGCAAAAGTGTGGGAAAATGTGCCCGCTTTCGAAAAATCATTTGATGAAGGGGATGCAGTGGTGGTGAAGGGTCGCGTGAGCCTTTATCGTGAACAGCTCCAGCTTGAAGTAGAAGATATTGGGAAGGCTTCACCTGAGAAGCATGCTGAGTTTGGCTTTGATCTTTCCAAATTGATTCCCAGCACCAAATATAAAGTAAATCAGATGTGGCGTGAATTGGCCAAGATTATCAAAGAGATGAAGAATAGTCATCTCAAATCTCTGATTAGCAGCATCTATAAAGAAAATGCAGATATCATTAAAAAGCATCCAGCCTCGATGAAATTGCACCATGCCTGGCTAGGTGGTTTTCTCGAACATGTCTTATCCATGGCAAAAATTGGAGTTCAGCTAGCGAAACACTATGAAGTGGATGGAGATTTACTCCTGACTGGAATCCTGCTCCATGATATCGGTAAAATTGTTGAATTGAATCCTGCTGAACAACCCGGCTATACTGATGTTGGTCAATTATTGGGACATATCGTCCTGGGACGTGATCTGGCAAGGGAAGCTATGGCAGGGATAGATGGATTTCCCCGGGAGTTGCAACTCAAGGTTGAGCATATGATCCTGTCTCACCAGGGCAAATACGAATGGCAATCACCTAAACGTCCAAAATTTAAAGAAGCATTACTGCTGCATCACATTGATGAATTGGATGCACGTATGAATATGATGAAAGAAGTTCTTGAATCAGACGGTGGACCAGGTGCCTGGACAAATCGCTTTAATTATTTCCGCATTCCACTTTTAAAAGGTGAACTTGGGGACGATCAGGACGTCTAAATTATTCATGGAATTATCCCTTTTAGATTATCGACGATTTGCATTGATGTCCTTATGGACGGGTCTCATAGTAACCGTAGGTATGGTTTTCGCGCTAATTCCCAACCTTGAATTAATCATACTTTCTGCCTTTCTGGGGGGTGTGGCACTTGGTCCCAGACGAGGTCTCATTGTGGCCATGGTGGGGGAAGCTATTTTTTCAGCTTTAAATCCCATTGGCTCCGGTCTGGGATTCCCCATTCTATACGCTTTCCAGATTCTTAGTGTTGGATTGAGCGGGTTCTCAGGTGGTGTTCTGTCCAGCGTGTTTCATCGTCGCCAGAATTATTTGATTTTTTCAACCAGTCTCGGGCTAGTGGGATTCGTTTTAACGTTGGTTTATGACCTTCTCACTGCTCTGAGTTTTCCGCTTAGCTCTGGTATGATAGAGGGGACGATTTGGGCAACTCTCACTACAGGTCTAATCTTTTTTGTTATGCACCTTGTTTCAAACACTATCCTGTTTGGTCTTTTCGGCCCTGGTCTTGTGGAGTTGGTCAATCGACAACTCGAAATGCATGGCTTGATGGGCGGATGAGCATGCGGGCTAAATATAGACTTGTTTTATTGAGCCTGGTTTGCCTGCCATTATGGTCATTTGCACAATTGGATCACTTCGCTGTTGTTAGAAATACCTATCCAGATTTCGGGGCTGTGAGTGGAACCTGGGGGCATCTTCAATTTTATCGCCCCTTTGGCGTAAAAGCCGTCGTGTTAGATGACTGGAGAAATCTGACAGGCATATCACCTTTGACAGGAGAGCCTTTCAATACAGATCGGCAGGGGTGGATACCTCTGGAAAGAGGGGTGAGTCTGTGGGATCAAATGCATCCTGTCCTTACGGCTCCTGCAGATACTACAGCTGCTTCAACCCTGGTGAATTACAGACAGGGAGATGGTGTTTTCAAGGATTTTACCCTGTGGTATCACAACAGTCTGGATGAAGTAAGCCGCTATGGTTGGACCTCAAAACTGAGATCACATCCGCGTGTATTGGATGTGACTGTCTATGATGAACAAAGACATAGATTTCAGGCTAACACGGTCAAAGATGATCAGTATTTCCAAATAGAGGCAGGCTATGATCATCAGGTGAATCCACTTTACATGCTCGATCAGGATAGTTTATCAGCCTGGTACTTTGATGATATTCCCCAGATCCGTTCCGATCGGTGGGATGGAAGCTTTGAGTGGGGCAACATCGATTCGAATTCCTTTGGATCTGAGCTTTTTGCCTGGGTTCAGGGTGGGGTATGGAGTTGGTCTGGAGGTGAAAGAAAATCACTTTCTACTCTAGCTTACCTAAGTCATGGATTCGGGTTGTTTGGTTTAGCACCTGCCAACTTGAAAGTGGGTGTGGTTTCCAAACAATATGGTGGCAACAAACGGGCACAACAGTTTGCAGAGTTCACTTTACCCAAATGGAGTGGAGCGAATTTCCAGGTCGAAGTAGGTATCAAGAGCCTCGGCAAAACACCTCTATTCCCAAAAATTAATATGCAGTATCAGCGTGGTGTATTTCAGTTCGGCTTTAAGACCCATCAGCTGATGGAAGAACGCATATGGGATCCCAAAATTTCCATCACCGGGATTCAAGAATTAACAGCAGGGCTTAGCTTATCAAACATCAAATTGTCATTGAGTACCTGGACTGGAGATGATGATGGTGTGGGTATCTCTGGATATTCGGGTCAGGGTCACTTTACGTTCCCATGGCGAATGGATGGACTGATAGGTGGAGCCGTTGTAAATAATCCTCAGGACTGGGTGTTCTCTGAAAAGTACATCAATTGGGAAGTGACTCAGAAGATTAATCTTTTTGATGATGCATTGCATAGTCATCTAAAAATATGGGGGAAACACTTACTGGATACACAATTGGGTCTGCTGGACTCTGATAATTTTCAAATATCAAGCTCAGTTTACGAGGGAGAGGATATGCTCCATCTCCTTAACTATACGATCTCGGGACAGGTAAGTACAGTAATTGTCAGCTTCACCGATCAAAATATACTCCATGACCAACTATGGTCTCAATATGGATCCATCTCCTGGAACCAGGAATTCTCGATAATGGCCAACCAGATTCCCAATTCACGTTTTCGTTATCTGTCAATTATCTGGACTTTTGATAACTAAGCTTATCCTCCTCCTTAACCTTTTGCTAGTCACATGTATCTAAAGCCCAAGTGATGATGAAGAAGCCTGACATTGTGCTATTTGAAAAGGTTCAAAGCCGTGATTCCAGGGCTTTTAATCAACTAATGCGGGACTATTCTCCTGAGTTATACAATTTCATATTAAGGATTGTATCAAATACTGAGGATGCACAGGACATTTTGCAGGATACTTTTGTACGTGTCTGGGAAAAGAGTCATCAGTTTAAAGGAAACTCAAGTGTTAAAACCTGGATATTCCGAATTGCCATCAATCTGTCTTATACGCATTTGAAAAAAAGGAATCGTTGGGGACTATCTGTTTTGGATGAGATCAAAACACTCATATCGGGATCGGATCCAGTACAGGATACTGAGAAGGAATTTAATGCAGCACTATTGGCAGATAGCCTGGCCTATCTGACTCCCCGGCAGCATGCAGTTGTGGTGGCACGAATTTATCAGGATTTGCCGTTTGCACAGATTGCGAAGGCAGTAGGCTGTTCAGAAAATTCGGCGAAGGTACATTTTCATGAAGCTAAAAAAAGAATTGAAGCATATATAAAACGACAGGTGGGTGAAGATGGATAAAACTGAAAAATTCATCAAGGATAAATTGTCAAGTAGTGTGGAACATAGCCAACTTGATATGGATGCTATTATTGCTGGAACACATTCCAGTATTAAGAAAAGAGCTGCTCGAAGAAAAGCGTTGTATTCAAGTCCAATCGCCATTCTACTGGTGATAGTGGGGATAATGATGTTTCCCAGAGACAATGTGAGCTCAAGCCTGCCAGGTGGTGAACTGTTTATGGTGGGTTGGGAATATTCCTGGACGGAAACCGAGGAGTTTCTGACAGAAGACCAGGAGGAGCAGGCGCTCTATGAACAGAGTGTGGATTATTTAATTGGCGAAAATTATTATACATATTATGAAGATGCTGATGATCTTTTGGATGAATCTGATCTGGAAGCTCTCAAAGGTTATTTAAAGGAGGCATAGCATGCGCACAAAGCTTTTACTAATAACACTGATTCTCATCGGTACTGCCGTAGGGCAACCACCCCCGATGGATGGTCGAATGAATCCACAAAACATGGATGCTGTTCGAATCTGGAAGTTAACTGAAGTTTTGGAATTGACTGAAGATCAGGTTGTCACTTTTCTTCCACTTGTCCAAATACATGAACGGAAACTTCGGAAAATCCAGGGTGAGATGGTCGCCTTGTCCAAAGAAGCACATGCAGTTCGTGAAAAAGGGGATGTGAATCAAAAACAGGTTGACAAATTCATTAAGAAATATGCTGAGAAGCAGAGCCAGATTCACAAAATTAAGAATGACTTTGTCAAATCTCTGCCAGACCATTTGACACCGGAACAACAACTACTTTATCTCGGATTTGAAACTCGATTTAGAAGTGAGTTACGGGAGTATATGAAAAATGAGCGACGTGGTTTGAAAAAGCCCACTAAGCGTGATAAAAAGCGTTAACAAAACAGAAATAGAGGAATTGTCATGAAAAGATATTCACTACTATTAATATCAGTTGTCACACTGGGGTTAATCATTTCATGTGAGGTGTCTGAAACTGATCAAAGCACCGATATTGAATCTGCCATCATGAGAGTGATCGCCGCGGATGATAGTACTTATGGCCTTGAGGGCATGGGCAATATTGAAGATGAAGATTACACCCTGGGCAAATCTTTAGCAGGTGCTCAGACTTCCGTTGTGCCGTCTGTCCTGACGTTCAGAGATTCAAATTATGTCTGGAGGTTTGGACGTAGTGGGATGCAGAAAGATAGGGAGATTACTGTTGAAGTTGAAGATGATAGCTCAGCTGTAGCCCTTATCAGTCATCACATCACTGGCACATTTCATGTGAAGCAATTTGAGAGAGTTTGGATCACTGAAGACGAGTGGGAGCAAGGTGATTCAGTTAGATTTAGCGAGAAGTCAATTGATATGACTGCAAATCGTCGTGTTGCTTTCAGAAAACGGCTGGATAGAGAGGGTGAGGAACGTTGGTTCCCCGTAGCAATGACCCTGCTGAGCGGTCAATCTGGAGAAAACCTTGATATTGAATCCCTCGAATGGGTCGCTGAAGATTCCACTTTGATTTTAACTAATTTTGAAACTGTCCTATATAATCGCAACCATCCGCTCCTCTTTTCACAAATGGGTATCAATCATATGAATGTTGTTCTGAGCAATGATGTTGAAGGAGAGGCAGAGAAGGTAATTGGTCGTTTAGGATACCATCCCCGTTTTGGTAACCCTGATTTCAAATCCCGCTTTCACTTTCACTATATCGAGACTCTAGATACGGGTGATAAGGTCTATACTCAACGAATTATTCCCAACAGGTTGCAGCGTAGACATTTTAAAGGTTTTGTGGAAGTCATTGATTACCGAACCCTGTTTGATCATGATTATGTGAATTATTCTGCAGCGACACTGGGATTTATTTATACAACTCGAGAACGAGTAAGACCCTAGTTCTTCAAAATAAATGAAATAAAAAAGGCCGGTTAATAACCGGCCTTTTTTGTTTAGATATGTTGGACAGTCTAAAAATGTAAACTACTGCTCAAACCAAAACCGATTCCCTTGGCATCTGTGTTTAATCCATTGAAGAAGGAAAGTGTAAATCCAGTCTCCAGGAAGCCAAAGTGTAAACCACTTCCAAAGGTATGCACGGGGTCACCATACTGATTTTGCTTGTAGTAGCTAAAATCCAACCAAGGTGTTGCATACAGGTTGAGTTGGTAGTTTAGTTCAAGATTAGGACTATAGCCCAATTGCACCTCATCAGTAAATGCCTTCTCGAGTCCGACTCCTACTATTACCTGAGGGATTGGCTGATAGATTGCACTGAGGTTGAAGACAGCAGGAACATCGATGGTAACTTCAGCATCGGTGGCCAGTGTTGTGTCAGTCGTCGTCTGATATTGTTCAATATCCAGAGTGTCTAATTCACCAGGTGAAAGTACTGGCAATACCATGTCCATAGTCCAGGCCTTATGCGTTACGTTGGACCATTTGTACTTGGCGCCCAGATTTTTCAGTGAGACCTGAACTTCAACTTCCTGGTGCAGATAGCTTTGAAGATTCATGATGGCACCAATATCAAGACCAACACTGATTCCTGAAGTAGCATCCATTGGATCAAAATCATCCAAATTAGGATCATCCCCTGAACCTTCAGCCCCGGCCTCAGTAACCCAACCTTCACCAGAAGCTGTTACCACCGTAGAGTCTCGTGTTGTCATTATAGTAAAGTCATTACTTACAATGTTCATGTAACCAATGGCTTCATATAAATTCAGACCAAGACCTAATTTAATCTCCCCGAAAGGAGTATGTAATGGTTGAGCATATGAGAGGGAAGTTTTAGCAACAAAGGGGATGGCTTCGACTTCAAGACCACCATTTTCAAGTGGCTCATCAAAGAGAATATCTTGCATGGGAAGCCCGAGAGTATTACCAGGCAACACCATCTTTATATGTGACTTTCCAGAAAGGTTGAAAGCAAATCTTCCAATTCTAAAGCCTAGAAGTGTATGAAAATCAGGAGCAATATTTAAAGCTAATTGCTTATCCGTGATTGTGGATAAATAATCTGCTTTCATAGCGGCATCCCAGACTCCACCGACTGTCCACCATTCGTTGTACCAACCAGGGGTCAGGAGGGAGTTGTGGATGCTTATTTTAAAGTCAGGTAACAGGTTGAGACTGACAGAATTTTCGAAATCTCTGGCAAGGTTTGCAGGATTGCTGGATATGTCATCGAGAGCACGGAACTGTCGGTTTCTAATCTTCATGGTCTTCAATTTGGCAGCTTGACGGTCAAGCTCATCTTGATCAACTATGAAAACTGGTTCTGCAACAGTAGTATCCTCTGTAACCACAGCTATGTATTCCAGACCTGCAATTTCTTTTAGATAGAAATCCAGGGCTGCCACGATGGAATCAGCCGGAGCTTCAATAGCAACTACTTTGGTCACGGTATTGTAAATCTGGACATTGCTACTATCATCTTTGGTGACAACGACATAATTCACACCACTGCCATCACTGGCCAACAGGTGACAGACGATGTCAAGGCAATCATTGGCCTTGATGGCAATCATGGTCGGATCAACGATGGAAATATACGGGAGGGATTCAAAATTGAGACCTTCCATAGCATCGTTTGTCCAGAAATAAAGATTGCCTTCATTTACCAAACCTGCTAGTGCCGCAGGTGTAGGATCATTTTGTACCCATTCCATCACGGGTTCAGGCGTGATTACCGTATCTTCAGCAACGAAAGCACTGCTATCCAACACTGTTGAATCAAGGGTTGTCATTTCAAGTGAAGTCGTGTCTGTCTCAGTTGAATCTACAGCAAACATTTCCTCAGCTTCAGTTTCCAGTGTATCAGCAATTTCCACTGTTGGTTCTACTACCGCTTCAACTGCTGGATCAATGATTTCGCTGGAGGTTGTATCAGTAGTAGTACTGTCAACCTGAGCCACAAGAATACTGGTAAAACTTAGGATTATGAGAATATTAATTAGAGTTTTCATTAGAATTCCTCCCCTTGGATCGTGTACGATATACTACCCCAGGTTCGCAAGGTCAGGGAATCGGTTGTAAAGAATCGCGATGGTATACTATTGCCTCCTGCATCTGTACGTCCCAGTAAGGTGACTTCAGGTTTCAGGAATAGCTTTTCTTCAAGGAGTTGAAGTTTGTCATTGGTCATGAGTATTTCAGTAATTTCGTGCTCAATGTTTGGATCAGCATTTTCAAGCGGCAACAGTTCTAAAGTCATTAGAGTGTCCGCGACTGGTGCATTACCCGCTTCAATTGTCAGGCTGTCAAAGGCCAGACTATCATTACTGGCTAATACAACGACAGTTGCACCAAATTCAAACAGATTGGTCACATCAGCATACAAGGCGAATTCTTCCAGGCTCACCGTACCTTCTTCAGGTAAGGGTGAATCCATGCTGGTTACATCCATATCCAGGGCAGGTGGCTCCTCGATAATCAGAGAGAGAGGTACGTTGATGTACATGACGGGGTACATACCCTGACCTTTCGCAATAGTTGAAGGTGTGACTCCATCACTAATAATCGCCTGGCCACTTGAAATGATGGCTGCAGGATGAATGTTTAAAATGGAGGCAGCGTTGATTAGTACCACATCATTACCCTGTGTGAGATTGTGTGTAATGGTGGTATCGACCGTAACACCCTCATCGTTTGTTCCAGATAGATTGAGAGTTAGCTCAATGGGGATATCGAAGGTGCTGTTAAAATCAATCTCGATATTGACCTGCTCAAACATGAGATCTTCAACCATTTCTGGCATGTCAATGGATTGTTCAGATTCCTCAATCACCAAGGTATCCGTCTCAATAATTCCAGTGACATTTTCCATAGCAAGATTGGTGATGTTCACATCAATCAGAATTGAATCACCGAAGGTCAGCGTCATCTCTTCATCAGACGGTAAGGATACGGTTGAAGTGTAATGTATCCCCTGATCTACTCCAGGGGATACAGATGCAGGATCAAAGGCGAGTTTATACTCTGACAAATCAAGCTGTGAGATTTGTGGTGTTGCCACATTCTCCAATCTGAATGCCATCTGCAGGGTGTCGCCATTGTCTTTGCGAATAAATTCGTCGATTTGGAAATTCACATCTGCAACCACACCGATGCGGTTGGTCATGGAGAGGGCAAAATCACCTGTTTCAAAATTGGCTTCGATAAGTTTGGTGGCCTCTTCCAGTACGATCTCATCAATAGTGACAATGGCATCCTGTGAGAAATAACCTGTCACTGCGGCAAACTCCATATCAGATACATCGATATCAACAATAATGGAATCTTCCAGACCGTATTGGCCTAGTTCACCGGAAGGTGTTGTTACAACGGTCGTATAGGTCAACATTTGACCCGCAGCCGAAGTATCGGAAAATACTAAGTCATAATCAGCGAGAATAAAATCCAAAGTGTTTGAATTCGGATTTAGTGTAAGGGTACCTGTCAAAGGGTTGGAACCAGCATCAACCAATTCTGGAATGGTCAAAACTATAGTTGGAAGTCCACCCAATGTTTTGTTGATTTGGTTGTCAATAGTTATCGCAATTAAACCTGAAGATATGTCAGCATTAAGGAGTTTGGAGTCGGAGGATATTTCAATATCTCCGGCTTCCTCAATGAGTTGTGGTTCAATGATTCCAGTTATTTCGTCAAAGAAAAGATCTTCATCAGCTGCTTCTCCATAGAGTGCGATGGTTACAGAGACTTGATCTGATTCTGCCAGTGTAACCAGATTCTCACCTGTATCTTCGGTATTTATTTGATAGCTATACGATACTTCCTGCTGATCGACATCCATAACCAGGCTATAGCCGGCAATATCACTCTCATCAAGTGTTGTCTGATTAGCAGAAATTAGAATAGTACTCGAGAAGGCGATGCTTGAAGGATCTTTAAGAGAACTAATATTAATAACCAATTCTGAAGCTACCTGCATATCGTTCACAATTTCAATTTTTAAAGTGCCTGTTTTTATTCGAGCATCTTGAATTTTATTCTCGGAATTTTCGAGTGTGATGTTACCTGATTCCTCAATTAATTGGGAGGGTACTTTGGCGGTTGCGCTACTCACAACAAGATTTGAACCACCAATATTAATATTAAAACTGGACTCCTTAACCCCAGCGTTGATCAGGATGGGAGTACCTGAACCGGCGGTAGAACCATTTACTCGAACTAAAATGTTACCTGGTAAAGTTTTTCCACCTAAATCGAGAGTCCTCATTGAACTTTCTCCAACACCAATTGGTGTGTCCCAGGAAACAAGACATCCTGGAATAAATGAAGTGTCTCCATCAACAATCTGATGGAGCTCTATATTTATTGGGGCACCAAGGGGGATAGCCATATCATTATTAATGGTAATCTCAAGGTCTCCACTAGTAAAAACCGCTTGAGAAAAATCAGTAAACAAAAACGGTTTGTCTACTGGCACTAGATCACCACCGGGTATTGTCTCAGTAGTACCATCTAGTATGAGATCAACTGAAGGTACCATCTCATTCAACCTAAAAGGAGCTGTGGAATCTTCTGGAATGTCTGCTAATTCGATGGGACCGAGGATGGAATTGACGATTTTTTCAATGGGGGCCACACCAACTGCTGCAAACGCACTGGTCTGGTTTATGGTTGATCCTGTAACCGTCACATCATCCACTGATTGGGCAAAAGATTGATCAATATCACCAAAAGCAAGCTGGTCACCTACGGCCTGGGAATCCATTTCAGTAGTATCAGTATAGGCAAAGATGGTACGCTCCCCATTTGGTCCATATAGCTGACTACTGATGTTATCCTCATCCTCAAGATCTTCTAAGGATACGCTTTCACTGATTAGCGGAAACTCAATCCGGTTTGTCCAGCTTGGTGGCTTGGCTTCCTGTTTTAAATCGCAGGAAATAAGTGCAAAAATTGCCAATAATAACAATCCTAATTGCAGCTTCTTTGATGGTGACTTTGGAATCATGTGACCCTCGATGTTTTCGGTTCATCATCTAATATTTGCATGAAGTAGCTGAAATATTCAGCACTTCGTCTGTGCCCTTGAGGAATTTTCCCCCTCTTAGCAACCGAATCTAAACAAGGTCAGCCTTAACAGAGTATAAAATAATAGTGCATTATAGTCTAAATAAGATATTTATTGTCGTAATTACGTTAGTAATTATGCAATACTGATCTTGTAAACCTTTGAAATAACAAGCATATATGATAGTGGATTCAAATCCAATATTGAATACAGATTTTGGATCTTGTTGTGAGACGTATCACAGTTGAAATATTCCTGGTCATTCTGTATGTGGGGGATTGGGAGATTTTCTAATGGAAATGATCGCTTTTGAGCTATTTTCATCTCCAGCAAGACAGATCTAGAGGATGCAGAAAAACAGGTGCTATAAATGGCAAAGAAGACTGGAAAAATTATCATCGGAACCTCTGGTTTTTCGTATCCTGACTGGAAAGGTGTATTTTATCCACCTGGTCTGAGCAAAGAGAAGTGGCTGGAATTTTATGCTGAGCACTTCGAGTTTTGCGAGCTCAATTTCAGCTACTATCGCATGCCTCATGTGAAACAGATGGAGAAATTTCTCAGCTATCCCTTGAAATTTGCAGTTAAAGCCCACAAATCAATGACCCATGACAGGTTGGAGGCCAAGGCAGCCCGTCAGGATTTTTACGAAGCGGTAAAAGTGCTTCAAGAGGATGATCATCTTGCTGCTGTATTACTTCAATTTCCCTATTCATTCGCATATACTCCTGAGAATCGCAAGTATTTGCAGGAGTTACTTGAGGATCTGGATACTTTGCCACTTGTTGTTGAATTCAGGCACCCCGCCTGGGTTAAGAATTCTGTTTTCGAAGAATTAAAAAAACACTCCTGGGGAATTTCGATGCTAGATTCCCCACAAATATCAGGAGGGATGCCTGAATTTGATTCAGTCACATCAGATATTGCCTACTTGCGATTTCATGGACGGAACAAAGAAAATTGGTGGCAGGGTGATAATGTGAGTCGCTATGATTACGAATATGCCCAAAAGGAGTTGGAGGAATGGCTCCCTAGAATCACAAGTATGGCACAGTCAGCAAAAACGACTTATATTTCCTTTAACAATCACGCCCGTGGCCAGGCCATAAAAAATGCAAATCAGCTCATGACCTTATTGAAAAAAGCTGAGCTTATTTAGATAAAGGGGAACCTATAAATGGATTTATCACTTAATGCAGTCGTTTCTCAAAAGATTGAAGTTTCACCAGGTTTAATAATATTGAGGGTGATCCCACAGGGCTGGGATTTACCCGATTATAAGGCAGGACAATTTACTGTATTAGGCTTACCAGGCACGGCACCACGACACGCTTTTTCCGACGAGGAAATTTCACTCAAAGATCCCGAAAAACTGATTCGTAGGGCATATTCAGTTTCCTCAGCATCAGTGAATAAGGAATATATTGAATTTTATATCACCATGGTAAGCTCAGGAGCGCTTACACCACGCATATTTGCACTGGCAGCAGGGGATAAAATATTTCTTTCGAAAAAATTCTCAGGTATGTTTACACTCGATATGACCGAACCTGATTCAAATATAGTTATGCTGGGGACCGGTACCGGTTTGGCCCCTTACATGAGCATGCTACGTGATGATTTACCCTGTAACTCTGAGAGAAAGTATATCATTGTACATGGTGCTCGTCACAGCTGGGATCTGGGGTATCGATCTGAACTGAATACCATAGCGAATGTCTGTAGTAATTTTACTTATATCCCGGCTATTACCCGTCCAAACCTTGAGCATATTAAGTGGGGAGGAGAGAGCGGATACATTCAAGAATTGTGGGAGCGTAAGGTCATTCAGACAAAATCAGGTCTTGAACCAACACCTGAAAACACTCATATCTTTTTATGCGGAAATCCCAGTATGATTGACACCATGGTCGAGGTTCTGGAGCTCGAAGGCTATCAAGAGCATAGTAAAAAGTCTCCCGGCCAAATACATCTCGAGCGATATTGGTAATCGCCAAGGTCAAGGACATTGAGCACTTCGATAAACTCAGCATAACACCTCAACCATCAGAGAAGGTTCTCATTGGAGAGTTGAATTTTCCAAACTGGGATTTGAATCTTCTAGGCTGGGATTTGAATCCCAGCCTAGATTACAAATTTATTGCTCGATCTGCGTATAATCCAATTCTGAGCCAAAAGCACTATGGGGGATGAGATAAACCGCCAGGGTTATCACAGCGGCTGAGATAATCCAGGCTTTGGCATTGCCGGTTTTGTGCTGTCTCCAGGCAGCCAGGATCCATGAAAGAAAAGCAACCGCCGTTTTATTATCGGTCAGATCCGTTCCCCAGGGCCATCCTGTCCAATAGGCATCGAATGCATACTTTTGAACAATCGGTCCCAGAATCAACCCACCCAGCATGAGGAATGTACCCGTGAGAAGTGTATATCTCAGTGTGGCTGGACTTTCAACCCAGGCTGCCATTCCTGTGCGAGTTGCCATGAGCATGGCTGAAAACATGAATAGGATGTGTGGAATCAGGACGCCAGCTGGTACAGCACCTTTAAAGCGGATGATGACAGGCGCATCGGTCAACGGGATTGATTTTCCACCTGCCGTTACCAGGTTCACTTCATAGATAATTTTGCCGGCAGGGGGCTGTGAAGGGAGGTAGGCCTTTAAATGTCCATCCACCATCATAAATGGGGTCAGCCGCCATTCATCATTGCTCTTGTAGCGTTTCCATTTCAATGTGGCGTTGAATTCTGGTTTTGAAGCACCCAGATCAATTTCAGCATTCTCTCCAGTATTCTGCGAGCGCAAGAGGTGATAGCTTACCGATTTATCATTGATATTGATTTCGCCCGTCACCGGGTAAGTAGGACCTGTTTTTCTCTGATAAACCACAGAAGACAGCGTAATGATAACAGCCAGTATCCAGAGTAGCCAGGCTTGTTGCTTAGTGTTGTTTGACATTGAGATATCCTTAAAGTTGTACTATGAGGATTAATTTTTCATCACCGCGCATGACTTCCACGCTAACCCGTTGTCCAGGCTTAACTTCTGCCATACGACTCATATAATCGTAGATATTCATTACTGAAAGACCTTCCAGAGCTATCATAACATCGCCAGATTGCATGCCGGCAATCGCTGCTGGTCCGCCGGGAACCACACCGCCTAGAAGGAAACCATTAGCATCTGCAGCAGCAAAATCTGGAATGATACCCATTTTAACCTTACCACGTTTGCCACCCTTTGGCGGACCTTTAGGACCTGCTTCCTGAAACATGAAAGTTTCCTGTCTGGAGCTCAAATCTTCAATCAGGTCATAAGCATAATCAGCAATAGCTTTTTCACCTGAAATATTAATCGTCTCAATATCATCAGCCGGAGTGTGGTATTCTTCAGTGATCCCGGTAAAGAAGAATAAGACGGGTATATCTTCAACATAGAAGGCAGCATGATCCGAAGGACCAAATCCATCTGGAGTAGTAGACAATTTAAATTCACGATCGATGGCATGATCCAGAAGAAATTCTTCAACTCCCAATCCAGTCCCAGTTCCACCAACCGTGAGTGAGGGTTTCATGGGGTTGAGCCGTCCCACCATATCGAGATTAAACATTTGCTTGATCTGGGTCTTATCAATGAGGGGGTTTGAAGTGAAAAATTTGGATCCGATAAGTCCCATTTCTTCAGCACCAAAAGCCATAAATAAGATGCTTCTTTTGGGAGTAGCTTTGCCCAGAGCCAATCTCTCAGCTATTTCAAGAACTGCGGCGACTCCTGAGGCGTTATCATCAGCGCCATTATGGACTGCTGAAGTATCTGGCTTTCGGGAACCTGAACCCTTGCCTCCCCAGCCGAGGTGATCATAGTGAGCGCCGACGACAATATATTCATCTTTTAGTACTGCATCAGAACCAGGGAGGAGGGCAATCACATTTTGAGTTGTGACTTCCTCCTGGACAATTTCAGTAGTAGCTGAAAGTACAATATCTAATTCCAGACTGGCAGGTTTCAAATCTGTATCCAATTTTGTCTCAAGGTCTGCTATGGTTTTTGAAGATGTGGCCAGTAGCTGGTCAGCTATTTCCCTTTTGGCATGCAGTACTGGGAGGGTGGCCTGTGAGAGGTTACGTTCAATTCGAAGCTCAATAAGTTCATCTTTAGCATCAAATTTACTCCCACTCACATATAGAACACCGGCGGCACCATGATCACGGGCAACCAATAGTTTGTGACGAAGCGAAGAGTATTTATCAAATTTACTGGAAGCCGCTTCGTTTTCAGGAGTACCTCTTAAAACCATGACCCACTTGTCTTTTACGTCAACATCAGTATAATCGTCCCAACTCAATGTGTCAGATTCAATTTCAAAACCGTAACCAACAAATACCACACCTGCTTCAAGACTCACACTTGATGAAAAAGCCGTAGGCGTGTAGTTTTCTCCGCTAATACCTTCAACCCCGGGAGCACTGAAACTGTTGTTAGGACCGAGAGTAACTGAGGTAACAACATCAAAATATTGCTTACCATCTTCTCCAAGGAGTTCGAGACCAAGTTGTCTGAAATGATCTGCTATATACTCTGCCGCCTGATCACCCGTGGGAGTCCCGGGCTTGCGGCCTTCCAGCTCATCTGAGGCTAAATAGGCGATGTGATCATAAATCTCTTTTTCGCTGATGAAAGCAGGTTGGGACTGCATGGGGACGGCGCAGTGAAACAGCAGTAGGGCAGTAATTGAGGCAAGAATGAGTTTCATGGGAATTCCTTGAGTTGAAATATTTTTTATCCTGATCGACACGAAAGGAGTATAATTAAGGTAGTACTCAATTCAACAGTTTTCATGAGGGGTCAGGGATGCATGATGGTCTGATCATGGTGTGGGGCAAATCTATTCTTGTTAGATCATGACTGTGAAATAGATTGGACTGAATCAGGAGGAAGAACATGAGTCTATCAGTAGCAACCATTCTAGGCATCAGCCCAAAAAATCTCCAGAGAAGTGATCTCTTAAATTTTATCAATCAGAATGATTTAAAGCGGATCACTTTTCATTATACAGCAGGGGATGGTCGACTGAAACAGCTTATTGTCCCTGTGAATTCCATGAACTATGCAGAGCGCATTCTTGCTGCTGGTGAGCGAGTTGATGGATCGAGTTTATTTAAGGGTATGGTGGGCACATCATCTTCTGATTTATATGTCGTGCCTGTTTATGCTTCGGCATTTATTGATCCCTTTGATGAAAAGGGTATTTGCTTTCTTTGTCGTTTCCTGGACAAGGATGAAAAATTGGCTGAGTTTTGCCCTGACAATATCCTGATGAAGGCAGCTGAATCACTTAAGACGAAGCACAATTATGATCTCTGGGCACTGGGAGAGTTAGAATTCTATCTGATAGGGGATCAGGAGGATGAGCTTTATCCCATGCCTGCTCAAGGTGGCTATCATGCCTCAGGGCCATTCTCCCGCTATATTGAAGTGGTCAAGGAAATGTTGGAAATCATTGCTGATATTACTTCGCATGTGAAATATGGGCATTCTGAAGTAGGTACCATCAGGAATATCGAAAGCAAGAACGAAACGATACATGGTAAGTATGCTGAACAATTTGAAGTTGAGTTCTTACCTGCTCCCATCGAATGGGCCGCTGACTATATCAGTCTTGCTAAATATGTCGTTCGCAATGTCGCCGCGCAGTATGATTTGCTAGCCACTTTTGCACCAAAACTAGAATCTGGTTATGCCGGTACTGGTCTCCATTTCCATGTTGAGCTCCTGCTGGACAACAATAACGTCATGACCAATGCCAATGGTGAACTATCAACTGTAGCCAAACAGGCTATCGGTGGGTTGCTTCGATATGCACCATCCCTAACGGCCTTTGGGAATACAATTGCTGCTTCACATTTACGTTTGGTGCCAGGGCAGGAATCTCCCACAAAACTTTTCTGGAGTGATTTTAACCGTGCTGCCCTTATCCGAGTTCCACTGGGATGGCGACATAGTGAGGATATGGCATCAGTGATTAACCACCGACTCAAGGATCGCTATATTTCACCATTCAAGAGACAAACTATTGAATTACGCAGTGCCGATGGCTCAGCATTTATTCACCTGCTGCTTGCAGGGATGACCATGGCCATACAATATGGACTGGATCATGGGGCTGTATCCCTCAAACTTGCCAATAAACGTCGTATTCATCAGGATGAAGAGGTCAGCAAAGACATTCCCGAATTACCTCCCAGCTGTTTCCAGTCCGCCCAATATCTCAGAGAAGAGGCAGAGCTGTATACAAGTCTGATACCTGCTTACATCGTTGATCATGTGTGTGAGCTTTTGGAAGCAGAAGATGATGAGAAATTGTCGGCTGAATTACGTAAGCTATCTAAAGAAAAAAGTCTACGTAGGGTTCAGGAGATCATGCACCGTAGCATTCATGTGGGTTAGGAGTCAAAGGTCGAAAGTCGAAAGTGTCCGACTGTCCGACCAAGACATAGGTAACACTTTAGTCTGTGTTGTCTCCAAACATTGAGGCAAATAATAGTGAGCCACCAGCTAATGACATATCTTTTAGCAGACTGCCCATAGACATCATATTTCCACCTATAATAGACGGTAAATGAACAGTGAACACAAAGACCAGCATAAGTGCTGCCAATAGTTGTCCAGCCAGTTGGACATGCTTTTTAATTATAAAACTCACTGCTGCCGCAAGTAAGGCTGCACCAGTCAGATATACCCAGAATACCCCTCCAGGGACAAAGCTGGGAACCATTCCTGCAAATTGGTTCGCATTCATAAAGTGCATGAGTCCAAAGACGCCAAATGGGAGGGCAAAAAGGTACGTGCCGATAGTTGATAAATTCTTCATTAGATTCTCCTGTTGTTTATTATTCTTTTTCCAATTAATACGTAATCATATTGTATAATTATTAGGTTCAATGTAAGCCTTGCAATAATTGAGAGTGTCAAGAGGAAGACACTTCTGTCCTATTGCAGGGTAAGTGAGGAAATCCCAATGATTTTCAATTTTTGCATGATTCACTAGAAAATTTCAGCATGTCACATCTATATTGTTTGACAATGATGTTAGAAAATATGCGATTAGATAGATTTACACGGGATTCAAGAGTTGTTTTTTTTACTGGAGCTGGTATATCAGCTGAAAGTGGTATTGCCACATTTCGGGATCCCGATGGACATTGGTCAAAATATGATCCCATGAAACTAGCAAGTCAGGCTGGTTTTCAAGAAGATCCGGAGCTGGTGCTGGGCTGGTATGCAGATAGACGGGAAGCCATTAGGAAAGCCAAGCCAAATGCAGCCCACATAAGTATTAGCAATTTTCAGAAACTATTCAGACATTCCATTGTAATAACTCAGAATGTGGATGGTCTCCATGAACGTGCTGGTAATAAATCCATTTATGAGCTGCATGGAAATATCCATCGGCATAAATGCAATGGCTGTGGAAAACAGGTTGAACTGAGTAATAAGAAAATGCGAATGCTTAATTATTGTGAATGTGGAGGCAAGATAAGACCTGACGTGGTTTGGTTTGGTGAATCTTTACCGCTTCAAATGATTAATGAAGCGTTCGAGACAGTTTCGAGCTGTGATCTGATGTTCACAATTGGAACTTCAGCGCAGATATACCCAGCAGCCCAACTCCCATTTGAGGCTAAATCCAAGGGGGCTTATGTCATCGAAATTAACCCAGAACCAACGCCCTTTAGTCCAAAGGCTGATCTGAGCATACACGATGATGCAGGTTCTGCTTTACCAAAATTCTACGAGGAAATTCATGCTCAACTCAATTGAATTCATGAAATATTTTAAAGCTTTGACCCTGCTAGTGTTTTTGGGGTTACAATCTTGTGCTTATTACAACACCTTTTACAATGCGGAGGAGTATTTCGCTGAGGCTCAGAAACTTACGCGGGAAAATCAAACCGAATCTGTCAGTAGAGAAGAGATTAATCTGTATTCAAAGGCTATTGAAAAATCCAAAAAACTACTCACAAAATACCCTGATAGTAAGTATCGGGATGATGCCCAATTTATTATCGCCAAGGCTTTCTATTTCAAGGGTGACTATCTCCAGGCCAAGCGCTATTTCGAAGATCTCAGTTCTCAGTATTCAAATTCTCCCTACGCAAATGAAGTACCCCTCTGGATTGGTAAATGTCTCTTGAAAACCGGTGATCTCGAGATGGCCAGGTATGAAGCATCCAGAGTGTTGAAAGGTGAAACGGGTCGCGGACTACAGGCAGATGCATTGTTGCTAATGGGTGAAATCGCTGTCCAACAGGATAGCTTACTTCTGGCTGAAAATTACCTGGAGCAGGTAATTGATCGATCACCAGATGGTTTTACCAAAGCCCAAGCTCAATTCCAGGTCGGTAAAATGCGCGAGAACAAGCAGGATTATGAAGGTGCGCTTAAAGCCTATGAAACCGTCTCAAAGTACAAACCTTCTGAATCGCTTAAGGTTGAAGCGATTATTCGACAAACCAGTATGCTCAAAGCCCTGAACCGTGACAAAGATGCTGTCGAAATGATCCAGGATATGCTTCTCAGCGATAAATTTGTAGAGATACGAGGTCAGTTGGAGGTCGAGCTGGGCAAACTTTATCTTGTCATGGATGAGATCGATCATGCAGAATCCAAATTCACCAGTATTGTTGAAGATTACAACCGAACTGAGGTTGCTGCAGAGGCCAGTTTTTATCTGGGAGAGTTGTATCTTACAAAACGGTTCGATTACGAAGAGGCAAAAACTGCTTTTACCAATGTGAAAACCCAGGCGATAAGATCACCCCTTGCTAATAAAGCGGTCCAAAAGAATAAGCAGATAGAGCGTTATCAGAAAATTCAATTGGATCATTTAAACTTCCAGAGACAATTGGCTGGTCTCCCGCCCATAGTAAAATCAAAGAAGAAGAGTAATGCTTCAAAAGGAAGAAATAATCGAGAGGGGAATCTACGTGGAAGATCACGTGGAGGGAAAACTGGCCTTCTTACCCAGGAAGAAAAGACTGGCAAACAGGAGGAAATAGAACAGGTCGAAGTGGAACCTGTTGAAGTGACTGCCCAGGATTCTTTACGGGTGAATAAGCTCATGGAGGAAAATAGATATTCACTGGCGGAATATATGTTATTCGAATTCACACGAGTGGATACTACCCTCGAATTATTGATGTCTCTTGAGAATACATCGTCTGATACTTCAATGCAGCAACAGTCCGCATATATGCAATATTACGCTATTGAATCCATTAAAGGGGATGTCACTGGAGGACAAGTTGCCCTGGAGCAGATTCAGAATAAATACCCTTCTTATTACAATAGGATTATGAATAAAACTTCTGAGGTAGAGCCTGTATCAGATCCAAACGAAGATCGGTATGGCGATATTGCTGTCGTATTTGAGTCTGGCCAATATGCAGAAGCCAGCTCTCAATATTATGCCATAAAGGAAGATACAACTATTTCAGCTACCCTCCGGAGTAAATCCTGTTTTAGCCATGCCTGGTTGAACGATCATTATCTCTTCGATATGGCGGCTGCCGTGGATTCATACAACTACATGGTGACTCATTTTCCTGAAGATCCTCTGACAAAATCAGCCAGAAATCGTTTGAATGCCCTTACAGACGATCCGGCTCCACAAAAAGATCTGCAAAAAGAAGAAGAACCTGAGGACAAACTAGAGGAAAAATATGAGGATCGGGACCAGCCAGAAAATCTCAAATCGAAGCGGCCCAACGATTCCAAAGAAGGTGAGGACCAGAAATAAATCTATCTCAATTCTGGTTTCAACGTATAATATTACCATTCGCCGAAAACATGTTGGTGTTTGGGGGGGCGCCCAATAATTTCAGCGCTCAAATATGTCGATAAAGAATATCATAAAACGCGCACCCGTAGTCATTATTGGAATTCCCGCTCTTATCGGATTCACATTTTACACTCATGATGTATTTATGGTGTTTTTCACAATTGCCGGCCTACTCATTCTGGGTGAGGCCTATCGAATGTCTCGACCAAATGGGACTGAGCCGAATGTCTGGTTAGGATACCTTATCTATCTGGCCCTGGTTGGAGATCAACTGCTAGGGAATGGTGGAAGCCTGGGTGTTATCCTGATAGTCTCCATCCTCTTACTTATGACCTGGGAAATGTTTCGCAAAAAACCTCATGTGATGGAGAATGTCGCCTCAACCTTTTTTGCTGCCATCTTCGTTGGGATGGCCATGTCATACTTTATTTTACTCCAGCAATTGGGATATGAAGGACAGGGGGGACACCTTGGCGGGTACGCGGTTTTAACCGTTTTTATGGGTGTCTGGTCCTGTGATACGCTTGCATATTTTGTTGGTTCAGCCATAGGTAAGCACAAAATATTTCCACGAGTGAGTCCCAATAAAAGCTGGGAGGGATCTATCGCTGGTCTTATCGGCTCCTTTATCGCTCTCTTGCTCATAGTCCGAGCGGGCTGGTTACCTGGGCTGGATTACACCGATGCGCTGATACTGGGATTAATAACAGGCGTGGCAGGACAACTGGGAGATTTTGCTGAATCCCTGGTAAAACGGGATGTGGGTGTCAAAGATTCATCAAATCTCTTACCGGGACATGGAGGAGCGTGGGATCGCCTCGATTCTATTCTCTTTGCAGCTCCTCTGAGCTACTTGTATTTAACTGTGGTTGTTGGCCTGTAGATGAAAAGATCCTTCCTGATTCAGTTTTCTATACTGCTGATTCTCATTATTATTACCAATCTTGGGTTGAGACCGGAAGAGTATATTGCTGATGATGAATTGGGCAATGCTGGTGGAATCCGCGTAGATCTCACAGGTGATGAGACAGTCTTCGAGAGTAGTCCACTTGATATGACTCCCCGAAAGGGAGGAACGCTTGTCCTGGCTGAATCTGCTGAACCGGAACATCTCAATACCTATACGTCCACATCTGCTGCCGCCACCCGAGTTCTGGATTATATTTACGAAACTCTCCTCGATTACAATTATGAGACATGGCGATTTGATCGTCCCGCGTTAGCCCAAAGTTTTTCAATTAGCGAAGATGGATATACCTTTACATTTAAAATTAGAGAAAACGTGTACTGGCATGATGGTCAGCCACTTACAGCGGATGATGTCTTGTTCTCAATCAAGGCTGTTCTGAATCCTTTCGTTGATTGTGCCCCCATTCGAAGCTCTTTCTCAAAGGTGGTCAGTGCCAGCACAAATGGCTCTCATGAATTCATAATCACCAGTTCTGAAACCTATTTCAGGAACCAGGAAATCCTGGGTGGCTTTCATATCATTCCAAA
>Ga0257127_1000026_pt1 | contig 148758 bp, 118 predicted proteins | sample SI060_135mmetaG_FD_190152 | JGI IMG/M metagenome (GOLD analysis project Ga0257127, IMG submission 190152) | Marine microbial communities from Saanich Inlet, British Columbia, Canada - SI060_135m | ecosystem: Environmental > Aquatic > Marine > Inlet | place: Canada: British Columbia | collected... | reverse complement strand
GTTGTCTCTATTGGCATTGGTGCAGGCAGTAGGAATCTCATGGATCGACTTATTAGGAATGTTGCCGGTTCGAAAAAGAGGTTGCCTTGGGAGCAGCTTTTCTTTGAGGCTGACTGTAAAACACCCTTACGCCGACAGGATGTTGGGAAATTGACACATGTCTTTGAAATGGTCCGCCTAAGCCCTTCTGCCTCAAATAAACAACCCTGGCGACTCGTTCTGGACGGAAATAGCGTACATTTCTTTCTCAAGCGATCAAAAGGCTATCGGAAATCTATGTTTAGCGATCTGCAAAGAATAGACATGGGGATTGCCATGTGTCATTTTGAAGCGGCCTGTAAAGAGCTAAACATTTCGGCTACCTGGAAAATACAAAATCCCCTAGATGACACCTGTGAGCATTGGGAGTATCTTTCCACCTGGGTGGGTCATGAACAATAGAACCAACCAAAAAGATCTCAGTATTGTACCTGTTGGTTGTGTGAAAGAATAGCTTGTCCTTCCCCCATACCGTGCAATTTGGGGCTGTAGGAGATATTATTGCCGTATTGTATCCAAAGGATGCCTCAATTGTATTAGCTCTTCTACAACCCCTAGGATGATGTAGAAGTCATATCAATACTTATCGTTCCAGCCAACATACCCTATCGCCCTGTGAGCGTGCTGATATTGAATAGAGATGAAGAGTTCCACCATCACAACAGGATCTCCTTCAGGCTGATGTATGAGCTCATGGACAACCCCTTCCAGCAGACTACGTAACCGCATTGTGGTTCATCACGGAGTCTAAGACCTATAATCCATAGAGCAAGATGCTGACTTCAAGCAGCTATTTGAAGCCTAAGAAACACAGCTCATTTTAAGTGAATTAGATATTCATGCACTATTAGTCCTTTATACCCCCTATTATATACATATTATTCCATAATTACGAGAGTATGGGCGTCAGGATTTCCTTAAATATCGTAATATTTTTAATACATAATCTCCAGATATAGACATATCCTGTGGTCGACTAATCACGATATTGCACTTCCATATTGAATTTGGTTACAAATTATTACACTATCTTATCTAGCTGTATATATTGCGTTTATGGTGCACATATGTTTGAGTTTCTGGGGTATTTTCTCCTCATTTGCACTGCTTTATCCTGGATTCGTTATAATTATATGACATATTTTGATTACATCTTGACTATTTTATGGAATAATTATGACGTGATTTTGAATATGCATATTTTTATGACACGGCTATCTATCTGTGTTACCTTGACTTAACACCTGTTTTATTTTTGGCACGGCATTTGAACATATATAAGGCATGTTAGTAGCCGTCCTCATGATCTTCACAATCTTTTCCTTCACCGGTGTTGCCGTGCTGAATGTGTCGTATCTGTCTAGCACTACTTCAATGGAAACTATCAACAACATCAAACTGCAGTATGCCACTGAGTCTTCAATTAACGAAGCCTTATGGCGTATTAACATGGATGTTGACTCTCTAGTAAATTCTGATCTTGATGGAATCATCACTGTATGGGATCCAGCACTTAACATCCTTTCAGTAAGTGTTGATAAATTCCAGATGGAAGCTGAGATTTTATTAGACCTTTCCGAGGATACTCACTTTGATCGTGCCCTGGCTTCTGATGAAGACATCACCACCAATGACTATACTGTGAATGCTGATGACGAGAACCGTAGTCGTTTCTTCACCTTCATGCCTGAAGTTGATCTCGCTTATTTTACTGACAATGCTGTTGCTACTCATACTGAGAACTGGTATCAATGGAATGATTTAGACGAAGATGATTTTGGTGGCGAAGGCATCCATATCTTTACTGGTTGGTTTATTGAGTTGAAGAACTGTCGGTTTCAAAACAGTACCTTAGTCTTCACCGGCAGATACATAAATTTTGAACACCAAAACGAAATCGACGCACCCGTTCCTGTTGATAGTGCTGATGCCATGCCCGCCCTGGTTTTCACTGATCCTGATAATTATTTTGAGATTGAAGCTGAAGGTAAGGACTATGAGCGCGAGGATAAGATCAACGGCGCTATCTACACTGCTGGAACTATCGTACTGAAGAAGGGCGAGCTCAGCGGACCCATCGTTGGTAAGACCATCACCATGGAACCCGGTGAAGAGTATGATAACCAGATCGATTTCAAAGATACCGAGCATCCTCACCATTATCGCTGGCACAAAGGTTTCAAGCATAAAAAAGATTATGACTGGCCCAAGCAGATCGGTCGCTGGAAAACCAAGAAATGGCAGAAAAAACAGGTCGCCTAAACAATACTGCTAAACAACCCGCATAGACCCCAAAGAGCCCTCACCACTTGAGGGCTTTTTTTATATTAGTTTTAAATCCACATACCAACTTATCTGATTGTTAATAATATGATTACATAAGTAATATATATATGACTTATTTGATATAGGCATATACTAAGTCTTATATATATTACTTTCCATTTATCATTTCATCATCATGTCATAAAATATTTACGTTTCATGATATATGAATATTAATATGACTGCCATAACTAATTGAATTACATGTATTTAACTCATTAATATGTATTGGCACGCGATTTGAATGTATGTATGGCAGTATGCGAAACACATCAAAACATAACAGCTTCGATCACCACCAGGTAAAAGCCTCACAACTCACTCTTGGAGAATTCTCATGTTAGTAGCCGTAATCATGATCTTTGTTGTTTTTAGTTTTACCGGAGTAGCTGTACTGAATGTAGCCTATCTATCCAATCTTAGCTCTGCCGAGACTATTAACAATATCAAAGTACAATATGCCACTGAGTCTTCAATTAACGAAGCCTTATGGCGTATCAACACAAGTGTTGACTCTCTCGTAAATTCTGATGTTGATGGTATTACTACTGTATGGGATCCATCACTTAACATCCTTTCAGTGAGTGTTGATAAATTCCAGATGGAAACTGAGATTTTATTAGACCTTTCCGAAGATACTCACTTTGATCGTGCCCTGGCTTCAGACGAGACTATTATTACCAATGGTAATACTGTTGACGCTGATGAAGAAAACCATTTACGCTCTTTCACTTTCATGCCGGAAGTTGATCTCGACTATTTTACAGATAATGCAGTTGCAACCCATAGCAATTGGTTCAAGCGCTGGGATGGAGATGCTGAGCATGAAGACGATGAAGCTTTTGCTGAGGGTATTCACATCTTTACTGGTTCATTTATTGAGCTAAGAGATATGAATCTCAATAATTGCACTCTGGTTTTTACCGGAGTATTTGTCTCCTTCTCAAACACAAATACCATCAGTGCGCCTGTTCCAGCAGACAGCGCTGACGCCATGCCTGCATTAGTCTTCACAAATCCAAACAATAGATTTTATGTCGATGCTGAAGGCTCAAGTAATCAAAAAGAAGACATTATCAATGGTGCTATCTATACTGCCGGAACCATCATCTTAAAGAAGGGTGAATTGAGCGGACCTATCGTTGGGAATACCATATCACTAGAAGATGACTATGACTATTCAAATGATATCAGATTTAAAGATTCAGAGCACCCCTGGTTCTATCGTTGGACTTCAGGGTTTAAAAACAAGAGTCATTATGACTGGCCCAAACAGATTGGTCGCTGGAAAACCAAGACGTGGAAGAAAAAACACCACGCTGTCTAAGCTTTAATTTTTACTCCGCGAACAACAAAAATCCCCCTGAGTCAGGGGGATTTTTTTATTCATGAAATCAAGTAAATTCAGCCTTTTGGGATAGAAACTCGGACAAGTATTTCTATATTCATTGGTTATAGGCAATCAGAGATGGATCACAAATTAATTATAAAATAAAACCAAGCATTCAGGGATAGTGGCTAGATCAAAAAAAATTAGAATCGGTATCGATATTGGGACCAACGCTATCAAGGTCGCTGTATACTATACCAAAAAGGGCAGTCGGAAGCAGGCCAAGCTTTTAAAATATGATTTCCTGGAGGAGGATGTAGTCAAGGATGTCCGTGAGATAAATGAGACTCACATTATGAACGGCATCAAAAACCTCCTAAGTGATTTGCCCTATAAACGAGCCGATATCAGCGTTGGTCTGAGTGCAAAATATCAGAACCTGTTTTTTCTTCAGCTCCCCCAGATTGCCACACATGAATTAAAACAAGCCCTCTTTTGGGAGCTGGCTCCCTTGCTGGCTGATCCTGCAGATAACTATGAATATGATTTCACCCTGCTCCCTCAGTCCCAAAAGAAAAAATTAAATATCCTACTTGCTGTCATTAAAACAAATCGTATCGAGTGGCTCACGAAGGTTTTCAAGTCACTCTCCACCAATATAAAAGTGTTGGAAACGAGCACCTTGCCCACTGTCCAATTATTTCACCGCATGAATCCAAAAAATACGGATGCTGTGGGAATTTTGCAATTGGGTGGCAGTAATTCGCATTACACTATTATTGATTCAGCCCAACACCCTGAGTTTCTTTATCTGCCCTTCGGCGGCAATTACCTGAATACTATTATTGCCAAATCTGCTGATATCCCATTTATCGAGGTTGAGTATTTACGTCGTGGCGTGCTGGAGGTTAGTTCGAATGACCAGCCCATAACTGCACTTTACATGGAAAACAAACGAGTAGGACAAAAGCTCAAAGAATTGTCGATGACGATTCGCAAGTTAAACTTCAGACATTTTTATAATACTGGGCAAAAGGTTGAGAAGCTTTATGTGACAGGCGGTTTGCTGAATGATTCATTCATCAAATCCTTTTTCACCCTATCAGAAGAGATCATGGAGGTCCCGGCGGAGATATGGGATCCCATCCTGGACTACTATCCAGACATTGAACTAAGCTCTGGCAATCAATATCAATTTTCGACAGCCATCGGTCTTGCGTTGAGATAAACATGGAATATCAACTAAACTTTCTCAGTTCAACTGCCGATGAGCGCGTCAAGCGTCACTTGAAGCGCTTCAGTTTCCTACTATACCTGATCATATTTGGTGCCACCATATTTATTTTAGTTAGAACCCATGAGAGCCAGACCTATATGGCCCATGTCTTCGAGGGCTTAAACGCTGATATTGAAGGAAAAATATCAAGTGTTGAACCACGAATGTTATTCCTTGAGCGTAAAATCGGGGTTCGCAATCGGCTTCGTAAAGAATCTGATATCTTCCTCCAACACAGAAACCGCCCAGCAGTTTGGCGCAAAATGCTCGTTGATATTACCAACGCTTTACCACCAGATCTGGTCATCACAAAACTTTACTCCAAAGCTGCGCCCAAAGGGAAGAAGAAGCAACAAGGTGGTCCAGATTTGACCATTGAGGGCTATACCTATATTGAGGGCGGAAATCGTGATATTCTATCCGTTGATAATTTCCGAGGCAACCTTCTATTCAGTCTGCCCCTTTCAACTCTATATTCTGATATTAAGGTGGAGAATAATCGAATTTATAAAGAGGAAGACCGTTTGAAACTGGTTTTCTCCCTGGGATTGTACAAATGAAAAAGCAATTCCAATTCTGGATAGAAGCGATTCAAATGAAATGGCTGGTAACTGCCATTGTAATCTATTTTGCTATCACAGGCTCATCTTTACAGGTTCTTATTTTACCTGAAAGTCAACGCTACGATGAGGCTGTACTCCGACAGAATCAACTCGCTGAAACCTATATTGACCTGGTGAGCCTTGACATTGAAATGGCTATTGAAAACTTGAACACACAGTTAAGCAAACTTGACTCCCTCGAAGCAGTTTTCTCCTCCAGACTTTTAGGAAGTACTCGAATCAATTCCATCTTTCCAGTACTTGATAAATTTTGCTCAACCGCATTACTGAAAGTTGTGACACTTGAACCAATGAATAAATTCAACGACATTGGTAAAAAGTATCAAGCCCACTTAATCAGGTTAAGTATGATTGGTCGCTACCCAGACTTCTTAAAGTTTCTAGAGATGATAGAAAGACATGATGAGTGGATTCTTATAGATAATTTGGTCATCAAACCTCTGGCGCGAAATGATTACGCAAGATATGATTTAATTTTATCAGTGCTCGTCGCAAAGGAGGGTACTAAAAAAAATGAAAAATAAAAATACTGTCATTTTAATTTCGATTTTGGTTTTCATCATCCTAGGGGCAGGTGGAATGTGGTTTACCGGAGGATTTGAGAAGATCTTCTCAGCAGAAGTTACTAAAACAGTTGGAAATACACTTGCTCTCGATCTGGAAACGCTTCAACATACAATCAGAACTGTTTCCTCCAAATCCATAGAGAATCTAGCTTTTGTTGAAGCCATTGACACGCTGAGTGCAAAAGCAGATTTAAAGAAATTACGTAATCCCTTTGTGAAAGTCTATGTTGCACCACCGCCGAAACCCAAAGGTGAATCCAAAAAATCCTCAAAAAAGAAGACCACGAAAAGACCTGTCAAACGAAAAAAACGTATCGTACGCCCGAAGATTACCATCAATGGTATTATCTGGGATAGATCAGCTCCATACGCTATCTTGAACAACGATATTTATGGTGAGGGTGACCAAATTCAAGGTTACACGGTTCAGACAATACAGGACACAATGATCGTTTTAGGTAATAGCGATGATATATTTTCCATTGTTATCTAGAGAGAGTAAAATGAGAACGAGACAAACCTACCATCAGATATTTAGATCAGTTTTAATTCTTCTGCTTGTACTGACTCCCTTATTTGCGCTGGCTCAGACCAGTGGCGAGAAAATTTCTATCTCTGTAAAGGAAGTTAAATTAGAAAACGTTCTTAGAATTCTTAGCGAGAAGAGTGGCATGATTTTTATCTCTGATCCAGAGATTCGCACTAAAAAGATCACCCTGGATTTAAAGGAAATCGCCCCTCTGGAAGCATTGTCTATCATGACAGAGTTATATGATCTGGGATTCCAACAACTCGGCACCTCTGGGAAGTACCTGGTAACCAACAAAGGTGATATTGCGATCCCAACCCGTACCGTCTCATATTCATGTCAGTTCTCCGAAGCAAAAGACCTTGCCCTGGCCATTACATCCTTTGTAACACCAGATATCGGACGGGTGTTTGGTGATGTCAGGACGAATACTCTTATTATCCAGGACACTCCAGGCCAGATAACCGAGCTCCTGAAGCTCATGGAGACTCTTGATACCCATACAGCTCAAGTTCACATCAAAAGTGCTATCGTAGAGGTTTCAGTCACCCAGGATCACGAAAGAGGAGTACAGTGGTTCACCCGCCAAGATGCCGATGGAGGGGATGTCACTGGTGTGCTTCAGACTGATTATGGCCTACGTAGTCTTTTTGTAGAGCCACTTACAGAGCCCTGGCCAGCTAATATCACCGCTGGATTTTCCATGGGAATAATTGCTGCTGATATTGATGTTATTCTTGGCGCGCTCTCACAAACAAATGATCTGAATCTACTTTCTACCCCCCATCTCATGGTTTTGGATAATAAACAAGCTGAGATAGAAGTTGGAGATCAGATCCCATACCCAAAATTGAATGAATTTGGGATGACCTCTTACGAATTTAAAAATGCAACAGTTAAACTTACTATTTTCGTTCATGTAAATAATGATTCCACGGTTACCATCCGACTCTCCCCCCAGGCAAACTTCCAACAGGGTTTGACCCCGGATGGAGTCCCCATTATTTCTACCAGAAGGGCGGTAACGGAGGTCATTGTTAAAAATGGCCAAACTGTCATACTGGGAGGATTGATGCAGGAATCCGCTGTGGTTACTGAATCAAGGGTACCAATTTTGGGTTCCATTCCCATCATTGGCGAGCTATTTAAGTCAACCCTCAAATCAAAGAAAAAAACAGAATTATTGGTCATGATTACCCCACAGATTGTGGATATCTACAATAATGGCATTAAGCGAAAAGATCTCGAAAAAATTCCCAAAGAATTTATTCGATCGCTCAAATAATTCCTGAATTTCCGGATAATAGAGACACACTAGGTCTACTGTTTCTACAAATCATTCTAAGATTTTAAAGGTCTGATACTCCTTTGGCTGCATACCTAGTTAGCAAAATCCCACCTTTTGTTAATCGCAACATCTCGTTTTTGTGGTTGGGGCAACTTGTCTCCCAGGCTGGCGATAGCATAACACATATGGCAGTAATATGGCTCATGCTGGATTTGACTGGCTCCCCCTCTCTCACAGGTTTTATTGCATTTGCTGCCACAGCTCCTGCTCTAATTTTTGGACTGTTCTCTGGTGTTCTAGCGGATCATTATCGGCGTCGAACACTGATGCTCATTAGTGACCTCGCTCGATTTTTTCTCATCCTGCTTATCCCACTGTTTTATACAATGGATATGCTGACCCCCATGCTTCTGGCGATCGTGGTCTTTTCTGCGGCTTCCTTTGGGACACTTTTTAATCCAGCACGGGACGCCATAATCCCCGAGCTGGTACATGAATCTAAACTGCTCAAGATCAATGCCCTGATTCAGTCAACCGGCTATCTCGCTTATTTTGTCGGTTTGTTTGGTGCTGGGATGCTTCTTTCAGCCATGGGACTGGTCAACCTCTTTTTTCTGGATGCTGGCACCTTTTTAATCTCTTTCTTTCTGATCATGTTGATTTCCTATCAACGTGGCGAGAAAAGAGTAAGTACATACGAAAGTCGACATCTTACCGAACTCAAAAAAGGTCTGAAGTATGTGATTTACGAGGACCGACGACTTTTCTGGATCATTCTAATTACAGCTTTAAATAATCTATTTATCATGGGTCCTGCAGTGGTGGGTACACCCCTGCTTATCAAAGAAGTCTGGGATGGAAGTGGTCGGGATTTTGCCTTCATCGAATCCAGCTATGGTGTGGGTATGGTCATCGCTACGATCTTTGTGTATCGTTTTGCCAGCAAATATAAAAAAGGCACCTGGCTCATGCTGGGAATAATCTATGATGGACTCACATTCATTCCGCTTTTCTGGGTAGGACGTCTTGGGATTGATCCCTTCTGGTTGACTTTATCCATCATTTTAATTCATTCACTGGGTATCCCCTTCATTCAGGTAACACGGACAACCCTGGTGCACTCAATGGTCCCAGGACATATGCAGGGACGCGTCTTTTCGATGATTAACCTGGCCGTGATTGGAGTTATGTCGATTTCAGTAGCCCTGACCGGCGTTCTGGCTGAGTGGATATCACCACGTACTATTTTTCTCATTATCGGCGTAGGAGCTGCATTGAGCGGCTTGATGGGATTGTCGATGAAAACCATCCGGAACGCGGACTAATGGATCAATTTATTCATAAGTTGACTGAGCTACTTAAACAGCCATTACCGGGTTGGGATGCCCAAAGACATCTCATGCCTGAAGGACGAGAACTTGAAGCAATGGGTGATAAATTGCATCCTGCCGCAGTGCTAATATCCCTCTATAATCAAGGTGATGAATGGGTTTTCCCGCTGATCCGTAGAACCGTTGATGGATTTGCGCATAGTGGACAAATTGCACTCCCCGGGGGACGCAGGGACGGTACTGAGAGCGACATTGAGACTGCCTTGAGAGAAGCCCATGAGGAGGTGAATATCCTGCCAGACCAGGTAGAAATTATCGGCCTGACCAGCGTGTTACCCATCCCCGTTAGCAACCATCTCGTTCAACCTGTGGTAGGATTCACTAGAACTGTACCAGACTTTATTCCAGAGGCAAAAGAGGTAGCTGATATTTTCAGTATTTCAATAAAAATGCTGTGCGAACAGGAAATTCAGTATGAACAACGCAGATATAAAAACAGGGACTGGGAAATCCCATTCTTTGCAATCGATGGTTACAAAGTCTGGGGTGCAACGGCTATGATATTGAGCGAATTCAGAACCATAGTCACACAGCTAAACTGACCTAATTACTCAGGCGCTACCCCTGCCAGACCCACATCCTCGGCAACACTTGCCAATGCATCAATCACAAACTGATAGTGTTCATTCTCATCCAATTCCAGTTCTTGAATTCCTTGAACAATATCTTCTCGATTCACACTAGCAGCGAAGGACTTTTGCTTCAATTTTTTTCGCACTGATTTGGGAACAACGTCTCGAACCGCCTTACTGGGACGGACATAGGTAACGGCAAAAACAAATCCCACCAATTCATCAACGGCAAAGAGAGCTTTGGCCATAAGTGTTTTCCGCTCCACACCGGTGTATTCAGCATGTCCCATGATGGCGTCCAGAATCTCCTGAGGATAACCCAATCCCTTGAGAATCTTAACGCCCTTGAAAGGGTGCTCCTCAGCGGTCGGATATTTCTCATAATCAAAATCATGGAGTAGACCGGTGATACCCCAGATGTCTGGATCACCACCATATTTGCCTGCCATGGCACGCATGACTGCCTCCACTCCAAGTGCATGTTTTCTTAAAGAATTACTTAATGTGTATTCACACAGTAAATCCCAGGCTGATTGGCGATCGAGCACCATAATCTTCCTCCTAATTGTATACTAATTCAAATGTATGTAATAGCTGGATGGATCTAAGTATCAACTAAAATAAATCAAACTCACCAATATTAAGTCCAACCCCTACCCGGTGAGTTTGCCCGGCTATGGTAGTTAATTCTGAAAATCCAGTACCATAGTGAAGATCTATGTATTTTGTTCGAATCCGAGCACCAACCTGAAACTGATCTAAAGCATTACGCCCTAATTGAATAAATAGCTGATTCTGAAAACCAATTTCCAGACCCGTTGCAAATCCCCAGCCTTCCCCGTTTAGTTCTGCTTGTTTACCGGTGAGTGAAACTTCAGCCTGGACAATGGGGTGAATGATAAAAGGAATTTTCTTAAAACTTAGATAGTAATCAGCGCCTAGAAAGAGTTGAGGAGCATAAACCTCTGTAAGACCGGAACTCCAGAACAGGGTTGTACTGAGTATATCGGTTACTTCTAAACCGAGATGCATTTTCTCGAAAGGTTCATACAATAGCCCACCATGAAATCCCACCCCAAAACCACTTTCGGCATAGAGATCATGATAGAGTAACCGTGCAGTACCATGCAAGGCCAGCTTTGGATTTAGCAGATGAGAATAGCCCAACTCGGCTAAAAACTGCTGCGTACTGAAATAACTGATAGAGTTGATACTCAATCTTTCACCTGGATCTAGCTCACCGTTATTCTCTGTCCCATCTGAATCATCTGTGTCTGCGACGCCATCAGTCCCGTAATCAAGCAATGCCTTGCGAGTATCGGGGATACCACTCACACCACCACGAAACAGAACAAAAGACCAATTATCTTTATTACCGCTGAGAACATCCGTTTGATAAACGCCTCCAAACCCTTCAGTGTGTTGAAAACTTAGTTTTTCGGCGCGTCCAGTAAGAGAGGCTACATTAGCTCCAGGACTGGGATTAGCCATGGGAAGTGCCTTGATATTTCCAAGTGCGTAGGCATCAATTGACATGCCCATTACAAAAGGATCTTCACCATAGGAAACGGATTCGGCCATTAGCAGGCCTGGCAGAAGGATAAGTAGTGACAAATATTTCATAGAAAGCTTACGCGCCATAAGGGTCCATGGTTCCGATCTAGTTATCGTCACCAATACTCCGAGCCATTTCATCTAACAGCATCATGGCTTCCAGGGGTGTCATCTGATCCAGTTTCAGACCTTTGAGTTTGTTACGCAGTATGCGCTCCTGCTTATCAAAAAGAGACATCTGGTGGGTATCGAAGGTGGGCATTGGTTCCTTAATTTCATCAGACCTCACGCTGATCTCACCTGAATCCAGATCAGAGAGAATCTCATTGGCCCGCTGGATCACCGGGAGGGGTACACCGGCCATCTGAGCAACGTGAATTCCATATGAACGACTGGCTCCACCTGGAACAATCTTTCTGAGGAAAATCACTTTCTCATCGTATTCACGGACAGCCACATTATAATTTTTTACACGGGGTAAAATGCCTTCCAGCTTGGTTAATTCATGATAATGCGTAGCAAAAAGAGTACGGGCAGCCTGTTCGGTTTTCCCATGTAGATATTCAATCAGAGCCCAGGCAATGGCCAGACCATCATAGGTGGAAGTTCCCCGGCCGATCTCATCCAGAAGGATTAAGCTGCGTTGAGTAGCATTGTTCAAAATGTTGGCTGTTTCATTCATTTCAACCAAAAAGGTTGATTCCCCACCAGCAAGATTATCTGAAGCTCCGACGCGGGTGAAGATTCTATCCACCATTCCAATACTGGCCTTATCAGCTGGTATATAGCAGCCAATCTGAGCCAGAAGCACCAACAAACCGATCTGTCTCAGGTAAGTAGATTTCCCAGCCATATTTGGACCAGTAATCAGGAGAATTTGATCCACAGAGGCATTAATAAGCAAATCATTGGGAATAAAAGCTTCATCTACTGGAAGTAGCTGCTCAATGACAGGATGACGACCATTACTGATCTCAATCTCAAGGCTTTGGTTCAATTCTGGGCGGCAATAGTTTCTGTCATATGAAATTTTAGCAAAGCTACTTACGACATCCAGTCGAGCGATAAAGTCTGCGATCAATTGAATATTGATGGCTTCTGCGAGCACCTGAGTTCTTAGCTCATCGAAAATTTCAAATTCCCTGGCTGTATAACGTTCCTCAGCGTGAAGCACTTTCTCTTCGTACTCTTTGAGTTCTTCAGTTATAAAGCGTTCTGAATTGACCAGTGTCTGCTTACGTATATAGTCTTCAGGGACCAGATCCTTGTGGGTATTGGTAATATCTATGTAATAACCGAATACACGGTTGTAACCAATTTTTAATGACGAGATACCGAGGCGCTGTCGTTCTGAAGCCTGAAAATCAACCAGCCAGGCCTTGGCGTTGCGCGCAATACCACGAATCTCATCCAGTTCGGGGTCAATACCATCACGGATTAAACCCCCATTTTTCACTGAGACAGGTGGTTCATCCACAATGAGACGTTCAAGCTCAGCCAGGAGCGGGCTGATATCTGGCAACGCTTCCACATGCAAACCAATTTTATGAATATGCTTGTCATCGAGTAATTTTGCCAGTTCAGGCAACAGTTGGATGGAGCTTCTTAATCCACTCAAATCTCGGGCTGAACCCCGGGTTGAACTCAATTTTGAAAGCAGGCGCTCGAGATCAGCGATTTGCTTGAGTATTTCACGTAAGTTTTGGCGTAATTCTGAATGATCGAAAAATACCTGCACTTGATCAAGGCGATTCTCTATGCGTTCCTTATCCAACAGGGGCTTATGGAGCCAATCACGTAAAAGACGACCACCACCTGATGTCACCGATTCATCCAAAGCTGAAATAAGAGTTCCCTCATCACCTCCTCGAAGCGAACGGAATAATTCAAGATTCCTTAATGAATCATCATCAATGGTCATCCAATCATCAGCGCTGAGACTCTGAATGCCTGTTACATGCTTTAAATCTCTGCCCTGGTAACTCTGTAAATAGTACAAAATGGCGCCAGCAGCAGATGTCCCTGCTTTCATGCCGCTCATCCCAAAACCCTTGAGTCCCTGAGTTTTAAATTGTTTGGTGAGCTCATTCAAGGCGAAATCAGGATTAAAAACCCAACTTTCCACACGAGTTAGCAACCATTTCCCTCGACCGAGATATGATTCAGATTCAGAATCATCCTCAGATAACAATATTTCTCGGGGAGCCAGTCCAGCCAGGAATGCCCTCAGCTGATTGACCTGTAGCTCCAGAACGTTGAATTTTCCAGTGGAAACATCGAGGAAAGAGAGACCGATTTGCTTATCCCCAGCATAGACACAAACCAGATAATTGGATTCTTTGGCGGTCAGAAATTGTTCACTCATGGCTGAGCCGGGTGTGGCTACTTCGACGACTTTTCTTTTTACAATCCCTTTGGCTTGCTTGGGATCCTCGACCTGTTCACAAATAGCAACTCGTAATCCTGCTTGCATATATTTGTAAAGGTAGGCATCCAAGGCATGATAAGGGAATCCTGCCAACGGTACTTTTGCGGCCTTCCCGTTGGAGCGACTGGTGAGGGTGATACCTAGAACTTTGGAGGTAACCTTGGCATCATCACCGAAGGTCTCATAAAAGTCACCCATACGATAAAGTAAAACCATGTCGGGGTACTTGGATTTTATCTCCATGTACTGCCGCATGAGGGGTGTGCTACTGTCGCCCTTTTGTGTGGATTTTGCTGACATTCAATCAATATAGCCCATAAACAGAAATTACGAATTATGAATTGTAAATTATGAGTTGGTAAAGTCTTTTTCCGAAGAGAGGCGAACCTAACTGGACAGCTCGCAGAATTCTAGCACACCTTCTGTCTACTGTCTTCTGGAATCACAATTCCTCACCGACCCAACGTCTCACATCTCCATCGCGTAGGAGCAAGCCCTTGCGCTCGGCATAGTTCAGCATGGGGAGGATATATTTTCGAGTAGAGGGAATGATCTCCCGTACTTGAGCCACGGTCAGCTCAGGATTCGCTCTGAACCAATCCTGTACAGCACCAATGAAAAATTCGACTTGACTGTTGAGCAAGTAAAAATCTTTATCAATTCGGACCAGATCCTTATGCTGGATCATCCACTGGAGCACAGTGTATTCCTGAGTATCCAGAGACTCCTTTAATTCATCCAATCCAGGTGAGGAGAAATTGGATTCGTTAAAGATTCTTACTATTCTCCGTTTTGCTTCCTCGTCGCCTTGATCCAGAGTTCCCTGATGCCCTGATAATTGCCAGAGGTCACCCTGATTTTTGAGTATTCCAGCGCTGAGTGCTGAGGCCATGATAAATTCACGATTGGCTTGCCCCAAATCTGTGATTTGTTCCCGGGGTAGTCCTTTCCCTAACGGCTCCTGCTGATGATATTTCTCCAGGACTTGTTGAAACTGGTCTAAACTTGAAGCAAATAATGATTGTCTGATGTAGCGATCCTGGTGACTTTTGTAATCTTCAGGTTTCTGGAGTAAAGCGTGGATCTTGGACTCAGCAACGCTGAGATATCGGGCAATTTCCCGGCGATTTAAAGGACGCTCAAAAAACGCCATTGCTGCATTAACCAAATCAGGGAGATGGTCTGTCTCGAGAGTCTTTAAAATAAGCAGGTGTTTATCCTGTTTCTTTAATCTATGGTCCACAGCCCAGAGTAATTCAGCTCCACCCAGGGTTTCTTCAGGAGATAAAAACCGGATCACCATCTTTTCTTTGAAACCTGCCGAAACGGGCTCTTCAAAAAAGAATTGAGCCAGCATGGTTTGTCCAGGATCGCACTGATTGGCTTCCAGAAGATGCACACGAGCCTCACGCTTTCCTGTCCCAATATGAACATGAACACGATCAGCCTCTTTGACTGGCCTTTTCCAGTGTGGCAGAACACTCATTTGGGCTACCCAGATGGGTCCAGTTTGAAACATACCTGGACTGCCCAGAAAGGCACCTCTTCCCAGCTCTTCAACGCTGGCACCACCGAGATTGATGGCTCCACGATCTCCAAATTTGACCTTGTCAACATCCTGATGGTGAGATTGGAGCCCACGCACCGGAAAGGTGCTTTCCTGGGGAAAGAGCTCAACACTCTGACCTTTTCTCAACTCGTGTGATAAAACGGTTCCAGTAACAACGGTTCCAAAACCCTTGACTGAAAAAACCCGATCAATGGGGAGTCGAAAGACGCCCTGACGATCCTGATTTTTTATGCCAGCAATGGTCTCATCCAGTGCAGTTCGAAGATTCTCGACCCCCTGTCCGGTCACTGCAGATACTGGGATAATTTTTGTATTAGGATATCCTCTATCTGTGAGATAGCTGTCAATTTCTTCGGATACCAGATCTAACCAATCAGCTTCCACCAAATCTGATTTATTTAGTGCAACCAGGATTTTTCTGATCCCCAGAATATGTAAAATGTCGAGGTGTTCGCGGGTCTGTGGCATGATGCCATCGTCAGCGGCAATCACCAGCATGGCAGCATCTACAGTACTGACACCTGTAACCATATTTTTTATGAATTTTTCATGACCGGGAACATCAATAAATGTCACATCATCGCTATAGAAAGCGATACCTATATCGATGGTGACCCCACGTCTTTTTTCCTCTTCGAGGCGATCCGTATCCACACCGGTGAGGGCTTTTACCAGAGCTGTTTTGCCGTGGTCTATATGACCGGCTAATCCGATTACTTTTTGCATATTGCCTTTTTAATTAACCGCAAAGAACGCAGAGGACACAAAGTTGTTTTTATGAATTTGCTGCATTTGATCTTTCTTCAATTTTCAATTCAAGATGAATCGCCAAATCAGGAAGAAGAGAGCAAAACCTGCCAGAAAAACCATACTGACCCAGTTGAGTAATAATAATTTAGGACCAGGTCGACCCGCTTCTGGCATCCAGGGACCCGTCACAGCCCGGTAATTAATATAAGCCAGGATGGGAGCGGTTAAAAATGCCAGAGTTGTTGCCAGATCAACCAGGATTGTCATCCCGCTCATAAAAAGACCAATTATAACCAAGCTACCTCCCAATACGATCACCATCCAGATCCAATATAGAGATCTTTCACCCTTCCCATCATATCTGCCCGGAAAAACCAATTCTGTAGAGCGCTTCAATACTCTGGGGAAAGCATCTGTCACCGTCAGTGTCGTGCTGAACATGGTTGTGAGAGCGGCAATCGCCACAACAGGATAACTCCAACTACCCAAGGTTGAGGTGTAAAGGCTGATAAACTGGCCGGCAAACTTGCCCCCAGAGGGCGAGAATGAAGTACCGCTTCCATACATGATGAGACTACCCAGGCTTAAAAATCCCAGTGCCAGAATCCCTGTTCCGAAATAGCCTAACCTGAAATCAAATAAGGAATCAGCCAGACTGGGTGCTGAACCGGTCTCCTTACGCCTTTCAATAGTCCAAAGTGAATGCCAAACTGAGATATCAATCGCAGAGGGCATCCAGCCGATGAGGGCTACCATAAAGGATACACCAGCCACATTCCAAACGTGTGGTGGTATGAAATCAACTGATGCAGAGGAACCATGCCCAAAGGCCGTCACAACAGCAACAATGGTTGACAGGCTCAATACGATTATGATGATCTTAATCAATTTATCCAGGAGCGGATATTTCCCTATTGTGAGCACTCCTGCACAAACAGCCAGGATCACCGCACTCCAGGTCAGAGGGCTCATGCTGGTACCAAAGATTTTGGATGCCAGCCCGGCAGTTACAATCGTTACCGCTGCCTGTAGGACAAACATGGTTCCAAAAGTTGGAATCAGAAAGGCTACCAGAGCCCATTTGCCAACCCTCTGATATCCATCTAATAGACTTTCACCCATAACAGCTGCATAGCGGGGTCCAAACTCAAACGCAGTATACTTGAATAAATTGGCCACAACCACAACCCATAGCATAGCGAAACCATAATTCGCCCCAGCCCGGGTGCTTTGAACCAGGTGGGAAACACCGACTGCAGCACCGGCCCATAATAGACCAGGTCCCAGCGCTTTCATACGGGATTGCCATACAGAGGATGTGCTCATGTTCAATAACTCCTAGATTTTGAGTAAATCAATAAATCGATAAACCAGAGATCAGATCGATTATTAAAGTTTATTCAGGGCTTGGATAATAAAATCATCTTCGACTTCACGGACTGCTTTCAAATCGATGTAAAACACTGCTTCGGTAATCCGACCCATAATAGCTGGATCATTGGCACGTAAACAACTCGAAATTCTAGCAGCCTTCATTTTTGCATGCCTGAATCCAATCCCTACTGATGCCATTTTTTCAGATGGTGAAGCACCTGAGCCAACCTGAGCTTCGGTATTCAATACTGTTAAATTTAAATTCGTATTCTTAATCTTTTGGACCAGTTTTTCCGCTCTTTCCCTAAGTGTTTCAACTGATGTAAGCAAGTCTCGATAGATTGGAATATCGTTGAGATTATCCTGTCCTTCTGAAAAAGCCTTCAAAGCCTGTAAGGTGAGTAGAATCTGCGTCTTATCCGGCCGTAATGCCCGCAAGAGGTTGTTCTTTTCAATCTTCCGCATGAGAACCTGACTACCGGCTATAACACCGCCCTGAGGTCCTCCTAGCAGCTTATCAACTGAGAAGGTCACGATATCAACTCCAGCACCTATCACCTCTGAGACCAGGGGTTCTCTCTGAAGTCCAAACTCATCAATAGGTACGAGAGCCCCGCTACCCAGATCAGCCATAACGGGGATGCCATATTTCTGGCCTAGCAAAACCATATCCTGTAATGAGACTTCCTTGGTAAAGCCTGAAATCTTGTAGTTCGATGTGTGTACCCAGAGCAATAGTTTGGTTCTGGGTGTGATGGCATCCTCATAATCCTTGGGGTGTGTCCGGTTGGTGGTACCCACCTCCACCAGTTTGGAACCAGCCTTACGAAGAATCTCTGGAATTCTAAAGGATCCACCGATTTCCACCAGTTGACCTCGACTGATGACGACTTCCTTCCGATCTGCCAGCGTATTCAAAGCCAGTAGCACAGCTGCGGCATTATTATTGACCAGAATACCGTCTTCAGCAGCGCTGATGGCCTGGATCCAGGGTCTTAGATGATCATGTCGATTCCCTCGTCGACCATCCTCTAGATCTAACTCAAGATTGACATAGCCATCTTTAAGCTCAGCCATGGCGTTGAGCATTTGAGCGCTAAGGGGAGAACGTCCAAGATTGGTATGAATGATCACACCCGTACCATTAATAACTTTGCGTAACGAGTGGGTTATTTTGAGCAGTCTCTTTCTATAATTTATTTCCAGATTCCCCTTAGGAGCGCTCTTCCCTTTTACAGCAATCACTCGAATTTCATCCAGGAGGGTCCGTGCTTCATTTTTCTTAAGATTGTGGGGTAACGCTATATCTGCTACCGTCTGGAGAAGCGCATCCACGCTGGGTAAATTTGAGAGATTAATTGGTTTTGTTGAGGTTTTATTCATTCAATTTCCCTGGAAATATTTTTGAGCATATTTACTGAATTGGATTTCATCAGCCAATCGGTTCTGTCACACCGAGCGGAGTCGAGGTGTATTGAATGATAAAGCTCCGATCTCAGGTCAATTATATATCCCTCGACTCCGCTCGGGATGACGATCAAAGCTAACATAAGTAATAATAATTTTTTCTTTGCGCTCTCCGTGTACTTTGCGGTAAAGACGCTTTACATATCTATCAATAGTTTAATTGCAAATCCGATGACAGCAACGGTTACCACCTGCTTTATAAAATTATGACCTTTTTTGATGGCTACATGAGTTCCCAGCCAGGCACCAATCATATTTCCTACGCCCAGTATGGCTCCCATGGCCCAATTAACCTGATCATTCCAGGCAAAAATGGCCAATGCGATTGCGGTAAAGAAAAAGATGATAGTCAGTTTTACTGCATTCCCGTGTACCAGATTGATATTCTGCCAGAGCAGTACTGACAACACCAGAAAACCAACTCCCGCCTGAATATATCCACCATAAATACCCACAAAAAAGTAGGCGATTCCGGGTCCAAGCCAGGAACTTACATAGGCTTCCGGATTGAGTGGATCTGCCGCCTGTTTGCTGGATGAAAATAGAGTAAAAAGAGACATTACGATCATCACCAAAGCCAAACTCACTTTGAATTGAGCATTGCTGACTAAAGTGGCTAGCCAGGCACCGATAATCCCACCTGGAATTGCAAACAGGGCCGCCTTGAGCGCAAATTTGCCTGGATGCACTTTTTTCTTCATAAATCGACCAACAGCGAAGCCGTTTTGCATGAGAATAGCTAGACGATTGGTCCCATTAGCTAAATTGGGTGGCAATCCTAAAAAGATGAGCAGAGGCAGTGTTAAAAATGATCCCCCACCAGCTAGAACATTTATAAAGCCAGCACTGGTTCCTATAAGAAGTACGGCTACAAGATTTAAAGGGGTTAAATTTTCCAGCATGGAACACCTTAATTCATAGCTGGTTCAAATGCCATTAGAAACTGAGCCTGGTAGACTCATTATTTAATAGGCATAAAAAAAGGCTGCCCACTGGACAGCCTTTTGAATGTTCTGGTGTAATCGAAGCTTAGAAATCGCGTGCTTCTTTGATTCTAGCCTTTTTCCCGCGCAGCTTGCGAAGATAGTACAGTTTAGCGCGACGTACTTTTCCGCGACGCAATACTTTCACACCTGCAACAGTGGGGGCATGCAGAGGAAATATTCTCTCAACACCAACACCATTTGAAATTTTTCTTACGGTAAACGTAGCAGTGATACCTTTACCAGTACGGGCAATAACATTACCCTCATAGACCTGAATTCTTTCCTTCTGGCCTTCAATAACTTTTACATCTACTGACACAGTATCACCTGGCTTAAAATCAGGCAAATTAGTTTTCAGCTGCCCGGCAACCAGGTTATCTACTTTATTCATTACTTTCCTCCAGTCCTCTCATATATCTATCGAACAAGTCTGGGCGTTTAACTTTTGTTCGCTCAAGACGTTGCTGTTCTCTCCAATTTTCAATCTGCGCGTGGTGCCCTGAGAGCAGCACGTCGGGTACTTTGATTCCCCGGTACTCAGCGGGGCGGGTATAATACGGTGCGTCCAATAATCCAACAGGAAAAGTGTCCGATTTTGTAGATTCATCATCACTGACTGCACCTGGAAGCAAACGGACCATAGCATCGATGACAGCGAAGGCTGCTATTTCACCCCCGGAGAGTACAAAATCTCCCAGGCTGATCTCTTCATCGATGAGTTCATCTCTCACCCTTTGATCGATACCTTTGTACCTACCACAGAGTAACACCACATGAGGAGTCTCAACCAATCTTTCCGCATCATCTTGCTGAAAGGGTTTTCCCTGTGGCGTCAGAAAGATACGATGGCCAACATTCTTACGATATGCTTCAACCGCTTCAAAAGCTCTGAACAGGGGATCCGGTTTGATAATCATACCGGCACCTCCCCCATATGGCACATCATCAATGTGCTTATAAGTATCGTCAGCAAAATCACGAATGTCCCAGCATTTCATTTCTGCCAGGCCACTCTCAAAGGCTCTGCCCACAATTCCCATTTCCCGGAACGCTTTTAGAGTCTCAGGGAAGGTGGTGATAACATCTATTATCATTCCACTTCCTCCGCGCTATTGACTTGAATTCTACGACCATCTATATCGATATTCACAACCCATTCATCAACCAGTGGAACGAGAGTTTCAGATTCGCCCTGCTGTATTAACAGAACATCATGAGCACCTGGACTAATAATTTCAACGACTTTTCCCAGGCATTTATCGTTCTCGTCTACCACTTCACAATCAATGAGATCATCAATGTAATATTCATCATCGTTCAAAGTCGGCAAGTCCTCGCGTACAGTATATAACTCTCTGTCTCGATACATGTCGGCTTCTGTGCGATCTGAAATCTCATTGAAGCTGAGAATGGCAAAGTCATCATAACCCTGGCAATTTCTCAGTGTGAGTTGTCTCCATTCACTACCCGTATTTACAAAAAGCTGCTCCAAATTTTGGAGCATGTCAAGGTCGATACTGTACAGGGTCACCTTGAGTCCCCCTTTTATACCATGAGGTTTGCGAACCACACCAATGGCGGCTCTATTCACCTCAGCAGAATGCATTACCTTATTCGATGATCTCGAGCATGGCGCGGTTGGTACCGGCCTTTGCTGAAATCGCAGCTAATAATGTCCGGAAGGCTTTGGCAGTGCGGCCTTGACGACCAATTACTTTGCCAATATCTTCCTTAGCCACCCTTAGTTCGAAGATTGTCACCCGTTCGCTATCAACTTGATTGACTTCAACATCATCCGGATTATCAACCAGACATTTTGCTACGTACTCTACGAACTCTTTCATGGTCATACCTCCGTCGGTTGTCGAATCGACCTGATCATCGGTAAGGAGTTTCTTCAGCTTTTTAAGAATCTTATTTCTCCGTACCTTCAGCAGGTTCTTCGACAGGTTCTTCTTCTGCGGCTACTTCTTCCACTACTTCTACTACTTCTTCTACTTCAGCAGCTTCTTCTACTATTTCAGCAGGTTCTTCAGTCTCTTCGACCTGTTCTGCGGCCTCTTGAGCTTCAGCGGCTTTTTTAGTAGCCTCCTCGGCTTCTTCAGCTTTTTTAGCAGCGTCTTCTTCTTCCTGCTTAGCAGCTTCTGCGGCGGCCAGCTTGGCTGACTCTGCGGCGGCTACTTTTTTGCCACGATTATCTCTGGCAAGTTCCCATTTATGCATTTCTTTGCTAATGGTAGCTTCATCTGCATTACGGCTTACCAACTCATACTTGAGTGTAAGTCCGCGTCCACGTAATAAGCTAAATACCGTATCACTGGGCTTTGCACCCTGATCCATCCAATGAAAAAGACGTTCTTCATCGATCACAAGTTCTGCTGGATCTGTAATCGGGTTATAATGTCCAATTTTTTCGATTGATCTTCCATCGCGAGGGGCTCGTGAATCTGCAACAACTATTCGATAGAAGGGTTGTTTCTTTTTTCCCATCCGCTTCAGTCTGATTTTAACAGCCAAAAGTGTTCTCCTTAAAATCCCATAGGCAGATTTTTCATTAACTGCCTTTTATTCATTTTTCCAAATTTCTTCATCATCTTCCGCATTGACTGGAACTGCTTGATCAACTGGTTCACGTCCTGAACCTTTGTTCCAGACCCTCTTGCTATTCTTTTTCGGCGACTTCCATCAAGTATCTGAGGGCGATGCCTTTCCACAAGGGTCATAGAGTTAATGATTGCTTCAATCCTAGTCAACCTTTTTTCATCAATATCAACATCTTTTATTCCTTTTACACCGGGTATCATAGACATTAAATCGCCTATTGGTCCCATGGATTTCAGCTGTTTTAACTGTTGCTTAAAATCCTCCAGATCGAAGGTATTTTTGAGCATTTTATCTTCAAGTTTTGCAGCTTCATCGACATCAATATCCTGCTGTGCTTTTTCCACGAGGGAGACGATATCTCCCATTCCTAAAATGCGACCAGCCATACGGTCAGGGTGGAAAGTTTCCAGCTTATCCAGATGTTCACCGACACCAATATATTTGATGGGTTTTCCTGTGACTTCACGTACTGATAGGGCTGCTCCACCACGGGCATCTCCATCAAGTTTGGTGAGGATCACACCTGTAAGATCCACTGTTTCTGCAAAGGTACCAGCTGCATTCACAGCATCCTGTCCTGTCATGGCATCAGCCACAAACAGGGTCTCGGCAGGTTTCAGTGCTTGTTGTAGTCGCTTGACTTCATCCATCATGTCAGCATCAACATGTAATCGACCAGCAGTATCAACAATGACCACATTGGCAGGATAACGTACAGATTCTCTGATAGCAGCCTGGGCAATCTGAACTACGTCCTGATTAGCTTCGTCTGCAAAGACAGGGATATCTAACTGTTTTCCAAGCACCTGGAGCTGGGCTATAGCTGCAGGACGGTAAACATCGCAAGCCACCAGGAGTGGTTGACGACCGCTCTTCCGTAAGTTCATTGCCAGTTTTGCTGATGTGGTTGTTTTTCCTGAACCTTGAAGACCCACCAAGAGGATGATTGCTGGATTTCCTGAAAGTTCAAGATCTACTGATTTTTCTCCGAGAAGGATGATCAATTCTTCATGGATGATCTTCACGATTTGTTGCCCTGGCGTGATAGAACGCAGGACTTCAGAACCGAGAGCTTTTTCCTTGACGGAGTTGACGAAAGTTCGCACGACTTTGTAGTTGACATCTGCTTCAAGTAAAGCACGCCGAACTTCACGCATAGCATCTGAAATATTGGCTTCCGATAACTTCCCTTGACCGCGAAGTTTCTTAAAAACGCCTTCCAGATTTTGTGACAGTTGTTCTAGCATGATTCCCTTTTCCTACATTGCCGACTACACGCTTTGTGAAATCCCTCTATATATATAATACATTATATATACAATAAATGGGATTGACATAAAGCCGCCGAAGATAGACGACCGACCAGGGGTGGTCAATGAGTTTCGTTGATTTCTCAAGGGTCTTGAATTTTATAGCAAATGATGAAAACAGAGATTGAATCTGTTGGGGATTTCAGGTGGATTTAATCCTGGATGGAAGCACTAGTAAACTGGTAATGTTTGGGGTCTAATCTTGAGGCATGGACAATTTAAAAACCGAGCCTAAAATAAAAATCTCTCTCAAGATAGGTACTGTGGCGAGCCGGGATTCTCTCAGTTTCCATCCGTAACGAAGCTCATGTGAAGGTCTAATCAGGTAATATTTCTCGTTCTCAATCGGGTAATTAAGTTTTTTTGTCATTTTCCTGAATCGTCTCAATGTCATCCGACATTCTCTGATCTCTTTAACATCGGCCCGAGCCTTATCAGATTCACCTACTATTTTGAGAAGAACATCCAGAATTGGTCCTGGTATCCAACCCAAGTAGGGTAACTTTTTTAAGAAAGATTTGAGAAAAGTTTGCTGATGGAGACCAAAGGGAGAATAAAAGGGCGGGAAGGTCATTAAGATGATCCCCTGAGACGATGTAAACTTCCTCAGAGCTGCCATAAATTGGTGTTTGCTCCTAAGTGATATATGTTCGATGACATCCCTGAGAATGATAATATCATAATCATCGCCTAGAACTAACTGAGCCTCATCAGCCAGGATATCCTGTTGGAGGAATCGCAAATTGGCATGCGTATGTTCCCATCCAAAATCCCGCACTTCAACACCAGTGCAGATAGCACCTGCATCAGCTAAAGCAGCCGTAAAACCACCATCACCACAGCCTACATCCAGAACCTTTTTTCCCTCCAGGGAGATGCCCCAGCTGGCAAACAGCGGAATGTAATGGAGCTCAGCTAATTTGCTCTGATAGGTCCAATAATATTCTTTCCAGCTCGGGTATGATTCTGGTTTGAGATGCGTCAGCGCCATTCTTCAATATAGTTAGGAAGAAAGTAGAAACTAGAAAGTAGAAACTAGAAAGTAGAAACTAGAAAGTAGAAACTAGAAACTAGAAAGTAGAAAGTAGAAAGTAGAAAGTAGAAAGTAGAAAGTAGAAAGTAGAAAGTAGAAAGTAGAAAGTAGAAAGTAGAAAGTAGAAAGTAGAAAGTAGAAAGTAGAAAGTAGAAAGTGTAACCTATGTCTTGGTCGGATAACCTTCAGACTTTTGACCTTCGACTTTTGAATGGAACTTGAGAACTGTTTCTAGTGAAGCACAAATGAGTGATCATAATACCTGCTTTTTAGCACCCTTTCTGATAGAGATTGAATTCTTGTGGCATATATTTTGTAATTGTGTATTAGCTTAAATGAACAGCTTGACAAGTGCTCTATGAAGATGTACATAAAACCGTTCGAAAATGGGTTCACTTCAGAGGGCCTGGATTCAAATTACTGGCGGCTAATAAGGTGAATAAAACCAATACGGAGACACATTCTAATGGGAGTGTTTAAACTTAAAAAGGGCTATGACATACCTCTGCAGGGCAGTGCTGAACGACGTCTGGAAAAAGCCCCGAAAACCACGGCCGTTGCTGTCCAGCCCATCGATTTTCGCAGCTTACGCCCTGGAATGAAAATCGAGGCAGGAGATACTGTCAGCAGAGGCTCAATTCTTTTTGTAGATAAGCAAAAACCCGAGATTCTTTTTAGATCACCGGCTGCTGGAACTGTTCGCGAAGTGGTTCGTGGAGAGCGACGTGTCATTCAACGTATCATTATTGATGTGGTAGGAGATTCTGCTGAAAAATTTGAGAGTTACACTGCAGACCAGGTCAACAACTTCTCCGCCAGTCAGGCCAAAGAAATATTGCTTAACAGCGGACTCTGGCCAACTATCCGACAGCGTCCATTTAGCAAGATTGCTGATTTTGATGCCTTACCCAAAGCTATTTTCATATCAGCTGTAGACTCGGCTCCCCTTCAGGCAGAATCTGATATGCTCCTGGATGGTCAGGACAAACAATTTCAGTTGGGCATTCAATTGCTTTCGAAATTGACTGAAGGCAAAATCCATCTGTCGGTTTCAACCAAGACCAAAGCATTTTTCGCCAATATCAAGGGTGTCGAACTGCATGAATTCTCAGGTCCTCATCCAGCAGGAAATGTTGGGGTACAAATACACCACATTGATCGCATTCAAGCTGGCGAGAAGGTCTGGTACGTTTCTCCCAGACATGTTTCACAAATTGGCAGCTTTTTAACGGGAGGCGAATATCCCTCATCAAAAACTTATGCCTTGACCGGTTCAGAGCTGGAAAAAGGGTACTATGTAAAGGGAAGGGAAGGCGCTTTGGTAAGTGATCTTGCCAATATGGCTTTTAACAATACCACCCAGCGTGTTATTTCCGGGAATGTACTCACCGGTGTTAAAAGTGCAGCCCAGGGCTTTGTCGGTTTTTATGATGATATGATAACTGTTGTTCCTGAACTTGAGGGTCGACGATTTTTTGGGTGGTTACGATTGGGACTTAACGCAAACAGTTTCTGGCCCATGTTCCTCTCTAAATTAACTCCCAAGAAGAAACTTGCTCCAACTACTGATATGAACGGCGAAGAACGAGCCTTCGTTTCGACAGGTGAATACGAGAAAGTCGTCCCCATGGATGTTTTACCGGTTCACTTATGTAAAGCCATTCTGGTTGAAGACATTGAACTCATGGAACAATTAGGCATCTATGAAGTTGCCGCGGAGGATCTCGCTTTGTGTAGTTATATCTGTCCCTCGAAGATTGAGTTTGGGGATATCATCCAAAAGGGTATTGAAACCATGGAAAAGGAGGGTTGATCGAATGAAATCTCTCCTACTGTTCTTAGCCAATCTGGATGTAAAGATCAAGGAAGGTCCTTTCAAAATCGTCCATCCCATGTTTGGCGCCATTAATTCTATGCTATTCACGCCAGGTCACGGAACCACAACTGGACCTCATATTAGAGACTCTATTGATATGAAGCGTTTCATGGGCATCGTTATCTTTGCCCTGGTGCCAAGTATTCTGGTCGGTTCATATAATGTGGGTGCTCAAGCCGGTGTTGAGGGCTTGTTTGCTGCCTTCATGTTTGGGTTCTTGAAATTGCTCCCTATCATTGTTGTAACCTATGCAGTGGGTCTGGGTTGGGAAATGATCTTTGGTCATATCAATGGCCATGACATTCATGAAGGATTCCTGGTAACTGGTATCCTATTACCCCTCACCCTACCCCCTACGATTCCACTCTGGCAAGTAGCCGTGGCAGTTTCCTTTGGAACTGTGATTGGTAAAGAAGTTTTTGGTGGAACCGGAATGAATCTTCTAAACCCCGCCTTGACTGCACGCGCTTTTCTTTTCTTCACCTATCCGGGGAATATTTCCGGAGATAGCGTGTGGGTAGCCCTAGATGGGTTTACCGGGGCAACACCACTGGCAGCAGCTGCATCTTCGACAGGACCTGCAGTTGAAACCTTAAATGCAGCTGGTTTTACCCTGAGCAATATGTTTTTTGGCTTCAATCCTGGCAGCATTGGAGAAACTTCCACAATTGCTATCCTCATCGGTGCAGTCATTCTGCTTATCACAGGGGTGGCTAGTTGGCGGATTATGCTGGCCACGCTTATCGGAGCCTATGGTATGGCACTCATTGTTCAATTCTTTGGAGCAGATGTGGCTGGTGGTATGCGTACCCTCCCCGCCCACTATCATCTGGTTATGGGTGGCTTCATGTTTGGAGCTGTGTTCATGACAACTGATCCGGTTTCGGCAGCAGGTACAAACATTGGAAAATGGATTTATGGCATCCTCATCGGAGTGATGGCCATCCTCATTCGTGTATTTAACCCGGCCTACCCGGAAGGAATGATGTTGGCAATACTATTTGGAAATGTTTTTTCACCGCTGATCGACCACTTTGTGGTACAGGCAAATATTAAAAGGAGGCTGAATTATGGCAAGTAAGCCTCGAGTTACGAAAGCCTATACATTGGGTTTTGCAGCCGCTGTGACCATGGTGTGCAGCGTCCTGCTTGCTTCTGCGGCTACCCTGTTAAAAGAGCGTCAGGATCAAAATATCCAACTTGATATAAAGTACAATATACTGAGTGTTCTCGGTCTTGCAGAATCCAAAGATGTTGAAGCTCAGACCATATTTGACCTCTACGACAATAAGGTTAAAACTTTTGTTGTTGATACCGAAGGTAACAAGGTGAATGATCGTAAAGCTGAGGATATTGATCCCAAAGCAGAGCCGGATCTACTCCCGGTTTATGCACGGCAGGATGGAGAAATGATCACCGCTTATTGTATTCCTACCCAGGGAAAAGCTCTCTGGTCGACGGTAAAGGGTTACATCGCTCTGGAACAGGATCTCAATACAGTAAAAGGGATTACCTTTTATAGTCATGGAGAAACCCCGGGTCTGGGTGGTGAGATCGACAAGGAATGGTTTACAGCCGCCTTTAAGGGAAAAACCATTCTCAATAAAGCTGGTGAGATCGTTTCTATTGAGATCGTAAAGGGTAAAATGCGCTCAGACGAGAAGAATCCTGAACACAAGGTGGATGGCATTAGTGGTGCTACTCTAACCACCAAAGGATTGAATGAGTTTATCAAGTCTACACTGGAAAAATATGAACCTTTCTTTAAAACCTGTCGGGGAGGCACATCATGAGCCTACTGAGTAAAAAGAATATGGTCTTCCTCAAAGATCCGCTCATGGACAATAATCCCATCTCTACTCAGGTGCTGGGAATTTGTTCTGCTCTGGCTGTCACAGTACAATTACAGACTGCCATTGTCATGTCCATTGCTGTAATCAGTGTCATCTCAATATCAAACGTATTGATTTCGCTGATTCGGAACAAGGTTCCTTCAAATATTCGGATCATTATTGAGTTAGCGATTATTGCTTCATTGGTGATTCTGGTGGATCAAGTGTTAAAAGCCTTCCTCTATGATATCAGTAAGCAATTGAGTGTGTTTGTGGGATTGATCATCACGAACTGCATTGTACTGGGGCGTGCTGAGGCTTTTGCTCTGCAAAATAAACCCTGGCCCAGCTTTCTGGATGGTGTAGGAAATGGATTGGGCTACAGTATGATTCTAATCGTAGTGGCTTTTGGTCGCGAACTCCTGGGCTCCGGGACTCTGTTCGGATTCCAGGTCATCCCCGACGCTGCTTATGCGGCAGGATATCAAAATATGGGACTCATGGTTCTGGCACCGGGAGCATTTATTCTCCTGGGTTTGATCATTTGGGTTCAGCGTACCATTACTGGTACGGTAGCGGATTAGGAGGTTGATGATGGAAAATCTTATTAGCCTGTTTGTTGAATCCGTATTTGTTAATAATATCCTGCTGGCCTACTTCCTGGGCATGTGTTCATTCCTCGCTGTATCCAAGCGAGTGGACACTGCTATCGGTCTGGGACTTGCAGTAATCTTTGTTGAAGTGATCACGGTACCGGTCAACTGGGCTATCTATCACTATCTACTGGCTCCTGGCGCACTTGCCTGGGCCGGTCTGCCTGACGTGGACCTCAGCTTTCTGGGCTTCATCTCCTACATTGCTGTTATCGCTGCCCTGGTTCAGCTTGTGGAAATGGTCATAGATAGATATAGTCCTGCCCTGTATAGTGCTCTAGGTATTTTCTTACCTCTCATCGCCGTGAATTGCGCCATTCTTGGAGCATCATTGTTTATGGTCGAAAGGGAATACACTTTTACCGAATCTGCTGTATTTGGATTGGGGTCAGGAGTGGGTTTTGCTCTGGCAATCGCCGCCATGGCAGCCATCCGTGAGAAACTTCGGTACTCCCATATACCTGAGGGTTTACGCGGTTTAGGAATCACAATGTTAATCACCGGACTCATGGCAATGGCCTTCATGAGTTTTTCCGGTATCAGTCTGTAGAGGGGGCAGTATGAGTATTCTAGGCTTAATATTGCTAAGCACCCTGGTATTCACAGGGACGATTCTGATCCTGGTGGTCATTCTTAATTATGCCACATCCAAGCTGGTTCCTGCTGGAGATGTGAAAATCCTGATCAACGGTGATGAAGAAAAATCTGTCACCAGCCCTGCCGGACAAACTTTGTTGCAGACTCTGGCTGCGGAGAAAATCTTTCTACCATCAGCCTGTGGTGGTGGAGGAACCTGTGGTATGTGTACCTGCCAGATCGATGCTGGTGGTGGTGAGATTCTTCCTACTGAAAAACCCCACCTCACACGTTCCGAAATCAAAGACAATGTCCGTCTGACCTGTCAGGTGAAAGTTAAATCTGATATGGATATTCGCATTCCTGATGAGATCTTCAATATTCAGAAATGGGAGTGCGAAGTTGTTTCCAACGAAAATGTGGCCACTTTCATAAAGGAATTTATAGTAAGGCTACCTGAAGGCGAGAATCTTGATTTTCGAGCAGGTGGATATATTCAGATTGATATTCCACCCCATAAACTGGATTATTCCGAATTCGCTATTGAAGACGAGTATAGGGGTGACTGGGATAAGTTCAACATGTGGCGCTATAGCTCTGAGTTGGATGAAACCATCTTTAGAGCCTACTCCATGGCTAACCATCCTGCTGAAGGTAATATTGTGATGCTCAATGTGCGTATCGCGAGTCCTCCCCCAGGCATGGATGTGCCTCCAGGCTTGGCCTCTTCTTACATCTTTAACCTGAAACCAGGTGATAAGGTAGTAGTAAGTGGACCTTATGGAGAGTTTTTTGCCAAAGAGACTGAGCGTGAGATGTTGTACATCGGTGGAGGTGCTGGTATGGCCCCCATGCGAAGTCATATTTTCGATCTTCTGAAAACCAAACATACCACCAGAAGGATTTCTTTCTGGTATGGTGCTCGCTCAAAACGTGAAATGTTTTACGATGACGAGTTCAAGGCACTGGCTGAGGAATTTCCGAATTTTAGTTATCATGTTGCCCTCTCCGATCCTATGGAAGAAGACAACTGGGATGGTCCGGTGGGGTTTATTCATCAGGTCGTGGCAGATAATTATCTGACCAAGCATGAAGCGCCTGAGGACATTGAATATTATATGTGTGGACCACCTATGATGGTAGACGCTGTAGACAATATGTTATATAATATGGGTGTTGAAAAAGAGATGATTGATTACGATAGTTTCTAATTCAACTTTCTTTACAAATATTACAATAAAAGGTTCGGGTTATCCGAACCTTTTTTGTTAGATTTGAGGACAATCGGGAGGCCTAGTTATGAATACAAATTTTAAACGGATTTCAAAATTAATTCCTAACGCTTTATTAGTCTGTCTTCTGCTTTCCCTGGGTAATTGTAATGGTGATAGTGAAGCGCTAGCTGAGTTTGCCTTTAATGGCTCTACAATGGGTACGACCTACCATATCATTATCACAGGAGAACCCATAGATAGCAAAGCAAGAGCTGCTCTTGCCACAAGCGTCGATAGCGCTTTACTCGACTTCAATCGCATTCTGTCCACCTACGAGGACCAGAGTGAAATATCTCGTTTCAACCGCAATAAGAGCACCTACCCCATCCATGTATCTGATAAACTGCGTGAGGTGGTTAAAACGGGTCAATATTTTTGTGAGTCTTCGGGAGGAGCCTTCGATATAACCGTTGCACCAATTGTAAATTTCTTCGGGTTCGGTTTTGAGCCGGGTGAAAACCGTTTCCCAACAGTAGAGGAAATTGATTCCTGGCTCCAATTGACGGGTTGTGACAAATTGGAGGTTGGTGATTCAGTATTAACTAAATCTGACCCCAGAATTACCATTGACCTGAGTGCTATTGCAAAGGGTGATGGTGCTGACTATATCGCTGAATATTTAATGGCTAGAGGTCATCAAAATATTTTTGTTGAGATTGGTGGGGAAATCATGACTTACGGGTTCAACAAAGCAAACAAACCCTGGAAAGTTGGTATTGATCGACCTACGTTTGGTGGTGCTCCTGGAGCTGACCTTCAGCACGTCATCCAAATTAGTAATGAAGCGATTGCCTCAAGTGGCGATTATCGCAACTATCGTGAAGTTGAAGGAAAACGTATTTCCCACACCATTGACCCCCGAAATGGCTCCCCCATCGCTCACAATCTGGCATCAGTGTCTGTTATCGCAAATACTTGTCTGATAGCTGATGGCTTATCGACTTCTGTCATGGTCTTAGGACCAGAAGAGGGCTTGAAATGGTTAGAAAATATTGCAGACGCTGAAGGTTTGTTGATTACCAGAGAAACGGATGGTTCATTCAAGGAATACATGACCACCGGTTTCAAGGAATACATCATTGACTAAATTATAGCTTGTAGTAACTGACCCAATTCAGTACAAGCTTTTGTATATCCCCCCTGTTGTTCATTGGAATACCTTGCTGGTGCAGATAGGGTCCTATTGCGCGATTAAGCAGATGTAATTCCATCTCTACGGGATCATAATCTGATACTTTTTCATGGAGATCTTTTAGATCTAATTGTTGAATCAATGATACCAGATACTGGCTTATCCTGTCCATCTTCTCATAGTTTAAATGCTCAGGGATATCACTTTTTTGATGATAGTGTTCCCAGCGACCACAAGTAAAAAACAAATAGGGCTCACCATTTTGCCGTAAAACATGATGGTCGCTGAGATCACCCACATAACGATTCAGTGTGGCAATATTCTTGAGGCCTTCTGGCAATTGTGTATCCGTTAAAACCTCAGCCAGATCAGGATGGCTCTCAGCACCAAAAATAAAAAGTAGTTCTTCCATTCCCTCGAGGGAAATATCATGACCGACCAGATCGAGGACCAATCCGGCATGTATGGGAAGTTGCAATTGGTCTTCATAAAAATTGGTTGAGCCCATGTGCTCGGATAAAAACCGTGGAGGTTCTTCTGCGTCGGGAAAGAGTATGAGCATGTCTCGTTGCAGGCTGAGGTTTTTAAGGGCTTCGACCACATGAAGCCAAATGGCGATGGCTGCGGCATTGTCATCTGCTCCGGGTTGATCGCCACAGGTATCATAATGGGCTATGAGGAGAATAGGCTCCAGAGATCTGTCAATTCCAGGCAAGATACCAGCCAGATTTATATATTGCGTTGATTCAACTTGGTAGGGTAGCTCAAATGAATCCCCTGAGTATGGCTCAAGCTCGGCTTGGAGCATTCGATCTTTGAGATATTCGATGGCCTGCTTATGGCCGGTGGTACCCACCTGACGTGTGCCTGGATAGGCCAATTTTTCAACATCAATTCGTAGCTGCAACTGCATTCCCTTCCCCACTTATTGTTCTGACAATCAGCTTAATTCTTCAAATCTAAATGACAACGAAAAAGGCTAAGTTTTAAAGGTATTGAAGCAATTTTTCTATGGTAACTGGCGCCGATCCTTCATAATGATTATTTACATTGAGGTAAATATCCATACCGGCCTGATCGACCATTTTTCTCACCAGTCTGGCAATACCTGGAATTTCACTATCCTTTGGAGCAACCACCTTATCCCAAGATTTCCCAGTGGTTTTCTCGATTCCCTGGCGATCTGGGCCCAGGAGGCGAATGATGGATGTCCCCTGCAGGTGCTGTGAGAAATCATCATATACCGATAGAATATCTGGCATGTAGTAGCCCTGACAAAAGGTGTGACCAATACTGTGCTGAGTCAATGTCTGAAAATAATTTGAATTGAGAAAATTCGGATTCCGGATTTCTATACAAAGTGGAATCGTGGTATCTATGTTTTTTATAAAGTTAACAAATTGATCCAAAAACAACTGAGGTGATGGTATTTTGACTTTGTTGAGATACTCAAACTGAAGATTTATAGCGCCAATCTGATGCTGCATGGGACCCATTGAATTAAGGAAAGTTTGGTACAGATCAGGAGATAGAAAATGAGGATTTTCCACTAGCGCCCCTGAAGTTTGACTCTTGTATAAGTGTGTGAGGCTCAGGCTGTTAGGCGCCTTGATGACAAAACGAAAATTACTGGGTACTGAATCGATGTATTCCTGCACCACCTCGGTCTTGGGTAGCACAACCTTATCAATTCCGAACAGCGACCAGAACCATTGATCTATCTCAACAGACTCGTACTTTCTGGCATATTCCTGGAGGAAGTTCTCTGGCTTTTTGGAATCATAAACCAAGCCCTCCCAGGAAGGATATTTCCAGCTGCAGGTACCAATATGTAGACGTCCGGCCATATGAGAGGATAGATTAATTAATGTCTTCCCATAAAGTAGTTATTTTGGGGATATAATAAATCGTTAAAACGGTTGACTGGTTTAATCTTGTATCAGTAACCCACGACTTAAGTCGTGGGTTACTAGTAATATGTGCAATATGTAACCGTTTTAACGGTTAAGTATAGATGAAACAAAGCGAGGATTTTAACGCCAGTTAAAGATATCCTCAGAGAACTTGGCGTGAAGGGCAAAGTACAGGTTGTGGTATTGGTAATCCAGGAAACTGAAATCGGCATCTGAATAGTTTTTCAATATGTATCCAACACCAAATTGAATGTTCTGATAAACCAGATAGTCGACTTCAGCGGCCAGGCCAAAGGCATTCTCACTGGTTGGAGACATGTGAATGAATCTCATATCTAGGATACCACTCAGTTCATTAGTATAAGCGTATTCCGCCCTGGATTGGAGGAAGTAGGTTTGAGTACTTACACTTTCATCAAAAGTGGCATCGTCATCCAGAACAAAGCGGGTAGCAAAGCGTGAAGCCAATCCGATTTTGCTATCAAACTGCCAGTAGGAGTGAACCGAGAAAATGTAGCGATCCTGGCGTACTGGAATGGCTATCTGACTATTACGATCTGAAACATAGGCCAACTTAGCCAGAGCATTGATCTGATCCGAGCTTTGTGGTCGATAAGCCACACCAGCCTGGTAGTTTTCGCGGGTCTGTGAACCCTGGTTACCAATTTTATAGCGATTTTCCCAGTGGTCTAATTTTGCAATAGCACCAAAACCTGCGAATATACGCATATCACCACCAAGGGTAATTACACGCTGGAGGCTATTGGCATCATCCCTGACTTCGTACTTACCGATGGCTTTCCATGGCATCTCAGGGAGATACTCAAAGGATAGTGCCATGGCCTGATGACTCGGTGTTGGAATTTCAAAAGAATCGACAGTAGCTGTATTTTCGAGAGAGACATTCACAACGAGATCCTCACGTAGGTACCATTTGTTTTTTAAACCCAGACTTGCTCGATTCCGTTGATCACCCGTAATACCGCCGATTTCATACTTACCTTCAATATCGGTGTTCTCCCCTACTGTGGATCTGAAGCCCAGGACACTCTGGCGATTGACCCCAGTACCCTGGATAAAGCGATATTTCCAATATACCTCTAGTTGTTCCGAAATCGGGTAAACCAAACCAACACTAGTGTTGGTGGGTTTAGTTCTATTGGTGAGGCTAAGATTTTGTTCGTGTTCAAAAACTGCCTTGATTTGATCCAGGAGTAAGACATCATACTGGGCCTTGAGAAGATTGGAATGATCCTTAGTCAAGAGACTATCTGAAGCATCATATTTTTCCCGAAGCGCATTTTCATATCCAAACTTGAGCGTTGAAGTTTCCTTGATGCGACGCTCTACATGCATATTGAAAACACGGCTATCATGGGTATTACTCGTCCCCAGGCTACCAGTCTGATCATAATACTCTGAAGTAATTTTACCATATTTGCGGGAATCATATTTGGCATTCAAACCATATTTGAAGGAGCCACGTTCAGTACCAGATCCAACCTGCGATGCATTCACAAAATCATCACCAACTGCACGAATATAGCCTTTAAGATTTAATCCGGGGTAGGGAGCAACCTGGAGCTCAGTCTTGATAGCATTCCCCACTGCGACACTATCGATAAAGTCATCGGGTTTACGAGATTGACCTATTTCAGCAGAGACGATAATTTTATCATTAATAGGCACGGTAGCATCCAAACCATATAGCATATAATTGGCCGTTGCGCGCTCTTCAGTAAGGAAGGTGGTACCCACTCTAATTTTTTCGTTGGGACCTAATTTACTTTTGTGACGGAATCCGCCAATCCAGGATCTGGAATTGGAGCCCTGAAATTCATAGGAGACCACGATGAATATTGGGTTACCTGCGCCATCAAGAGATGCGATGGGTTGTTTGAACATCAATGTTCCATCGACATAGTTGATTTCATAATCAAAAAAGCGGGTGAGGTTTTTGGTTTCCAATACAGTCTCAGGATGATACCTATCTTTGGTTACGATTCGTATTTTTTCGGAGAAACGCGTAACGCTACCATTGTTAAGATAGTAGAAACCACTAATACCCTCACCCCTAATTTCTTCTTGTTCCATGGATCTGTCCGTAGCAGTTCCAAATACTTGAATTTCATGATTTTTGTAGAGATATGAACCGAGTAATCCGTTAAAGGTACGGTTATAGGCCGTAAATTCATTGTCTGTCATATTGGTGTTAAAATCACCAAGCAATAAGAAGGATTCATTTTGTTCAAGTTTAGCAAATAATTTTGACCTAGACTGTGCATCAAAGGTGATGGTACTTGCATCACCAAAGAGTGGATATTGTTCTTGTGGATCCACATCGACAAAAAGCTGATCCAGATAGCCTCTGTCTGTATCTAGGGAGGCAGTCAGGCGTAGTCCCGGTTTGATACTTCCCTTGGCGTAGAAGGCAGTACGTCCACCCAATAGCACATGATCACCAAGTTGGCTGTTATTTCTATTAATAATGCCAAAATGTGGCAGGGCATTTGGATCCTGATCTTTACCTAAAGTAGAGAAACTTCCACTGGCTGCACCAACCAGGAGTAAAGGCTCTTCAGGGATCGTATAACTGACATTGAATTGCTGGCTATAACCGGCGGCTTGAATATTCAATGTCGATCGTTCAGTAGGTTCAGTGCCTGACTGAATATTCACTGAGACAAAGCCTTCTACCGCTTTGGCCTGATGTCCCGAACTATTATCATCAATATCCTTATCAATCAATGTACCTGATGATAATTTTAAGGTCACAACCTTGATGTCATGTAGTTGATAGCCCCATTCATCAGATAACTCAAATTTATATTTTCCAATGTTTCTGCCATCAGCAGGCTGAATGATATCCTCCGAAGCATTTTTTATTTGCCCCACTGGTCCCAGGACATGAATCTTTTTCTCGGCGGTAAAGGTTCGTTCAGCGGCACCTATAGCTTCCGCGCGGAGCGTGACAGGTCCAGCAGGAACCCTGACACTTATAAAATCGAGTAATCCATCGATTCTCATGATGTCATTGGCTACCTCAACATCATTTACAAATAGTTTGACAGGTGAACCGGCTTTTCCCGCAACTGTAACTGAAATACTATTCAGCTTACTCACAGCATTGTCTTTTGGCTCCAGCATGAGTACCTGAGCAAAAAGTGTCGTAGAGAGGAGTAGACCAGCCAGTATTGAAAACAGTCTATTCATCGCCAGGTTCCAATTCTTGTATATTTACTTTCAATACCTTCTCAATATTGCTGGACAGTGCTTGTCCTTCATTAAATAGTTGAACATTCATGAAGAGATCATGGATACCCGTAACGCCATCTGGAGAATTTATCTGCACTGGTGAAACCACTTCCAGGCCACCAGCTTCAAGTGCTTGTCCCCATGTTCTAAAGGTACCGGCTACATCAACATACTCTAAATCGTTTGGAAGCGCTAGTGTAATAGAAATGGAATCCGCGGTAGCATAAGCTGGGTAGCTCATATTCAGCAGTAACGTGGAAGATTGGTTTGCTGGAATACTGAGGGCTGAGTCAGGTGACATATTTTCAAATGCGTCCACTGGAATTACAATTTTCTGTTTTAGTGACTCTTTAATGACATCCAATTCAAGTAAGGCTGCCTCACCGACTTCAGCATTCACCAATACCTCAACCCGGCGGTTGGATGCACGACCAAGCCAGGTTTCATTATCGCCAACAGGATAGTGAGGACCTAATCCATGAGTATGAACATTCTCTGGATTCAAATTATAATTCTCAACTAGGAAATTCTTCACACTTATTGCTCTCCAGTCTGAAAGCAGCATGTTGAATTCAAGACTACCACGATCATCGGTAAAACCTTTAATAACTATCTCAATATCTGGTTGCCATGAAAGGAAGTCACCCAGTTTACGAAGACTTGGCTCTGCAGAAGGTTTAAGGTCTGCTGAACCAACATCAAACTGCGTACCCTCGAGAATCATATTAAAAGATAGGGTTTCAACGAGAGTAGAGATGCGAGTCTCGAGTGTATCGGTAACAATCAAGTTTCCATCTTCATCTAGCAATTCAAGGTGAGCAGCAACCACACCGGTATTCTGAACGAGCTCATAGTCATCTGGCTTCATGGCAACATCAAAAGCTGAGTTTCTTTGAGCGGCCCAATCGCCGAGACTCCAGGTATCGGCTTCTTCACTATGCGCAATTGGCTCGACATGAATTGAATCCATGGTAGCGGTACCTGGCTTATAAATAAATCCTGGGGGTAGTTCTTGATGGAAACGCACGCGGCTTACAGGAATTTCACCAGTGTATTTAATATCGTACATGAACTCAAGCTGGTTAAACTCAGAATCCTCTTCAGCGGCATTGTAGAAGACCAATTCTACTCGACGGTTCAGAGCACGACCCTCAGGTGTGCGGCCATCATTAATGGGTTCTGAAGCGCCCATACCAGCTGCTGTGATACGAGATTCACTGATACCCATGGTCTGAATGAGATAAGTTCTGATGGCGAATGCTCTGGCTTCAGAGAGAGCTTCATTGTCTGCAAAAGCACTTCCGGAAGCAAGAGGCAAGTGATCTGTATGACCCTTAATATCGAGGTTGATCTGTGTTTGCCATTGCATCAAATCGCCAATATTTCTGAGTTCATTAAAAATTTCACTCTGCAATGTGGCTGAGCCAGAAACAAAACCGATTCTGACCAGGAGGCTCCATGGTTTATATACGAGGAGTCTAAATTCTTCAGTGAGCATCTCTGTTTTCATTTCCAGAGTTGACTCTTTGCTTAGCACACTTACTAATTCAAGTTTTTCCAACGGGATGTTGATATTTAAGCTATCACCTGAATAGAGCGTCACATTCCATGTGTTGGCAGCCCATCCAAGAGAATCTACTGTTGAATCAACTGCGAAGAGTCGACCGAAGGATGGCAGACTACTTTCGTCAACGCGCAGGATCAGGTCGCCCAGTACTGTTCTATTAAAGGTAAATCTACCAAGGCTATCAGTCATAGTGGCTTTTGAGTCATTCAGGACCATGACGAGGTCAGACTGAACGTCTTCATTTGGATCAAAAATGCCATTACGGTTCATATCGTAATATGCTGTTCCAGTAATTTTACCAGGGACTGATATTTCCCGTAAAGCAAAATTGGATTTGGCTATACTGGCAGCTGCCACACGAATCATCTTACTCTGAGTATCACCCAGATAGTCTGGGGAATCGAGAATAATCTCACTCAGGGCTGGCAGTGTACGTTCGTTGACACGGATGACATGCATACCGGCTTCAACATCAGGAACACTATATTTTCCATATTCATCAGTGATGATTCTGGCACCGTTTTCCATGATGAGCTCAACATTTTTAGCTGTCTCTTCATTTTCATCATGAATTCCATTTGCATTCGTGTCATAATAGACTTTACCGATGATGAGACCGCGGTCGCTAAAGAGACCTGGTTTTACAACAACATCAGCAATTGCCAGATTGGAAATGACTGGGAAGCCTAATAGGGTGTGTGCCCTTGCCATAACTTCATTGGTATTGGTTCCTTCACGGCTATTCATACCGGCAATAATGCGATACTTCATCGTGAAGGTTTCACCAGGTTGCAGTGTGTCATTAATAGTCCACGTCATTGCCAGACGTTTACCCACTGCTTCCTGAATGTTTGGTTCACTAATTTTTATATCATTCAGGTAACTGGTGTTCTTACGGAATTTAAAACCGTATGGGAGTACATCTTCCACAACAAGGTCATGGATAATGTCATCTGTACTCGTGTTGGTCATTTTGACAGTGTATGTGATAACATCACCAATTTCGATAACTCGACGATTGCTTTGCTTGGTAACTTTCAGGAATGGGAAGATGATTTTGGTCTTCGCCTTAGAATTAATATTCCTGTCACTCCAGGTACTATCGATAGTACTTGCAACCAAAGCCTTATTCTCAATCCATCCGAGACCAGCATCAATGGTGATTCTGGCGTCGAAATTGATATGGAGTGAGTCCCCGATCTGAATATCACTTCTTCTGAAGCTCATTTCATTACTAAAGGGATCAAGACCATCATAAATCGTGTTCGCATCCGTTTGGATTGTACTCTCAATGAGTTCAAGTCCACTAGGCAGGTAATCAACGATAAATACAGAATCGGTAAAAGTGACATCCTGTGTACCAAAATCCAGGTTGTAATGGAGTGTATCTCCAACGGCTGCTTCAATCTTGTCCACCGTTTTAATCATATAGAAGGGTGAACTTCTTAAAGTGACGTTGGCGTTCACAACATAGAGTCCTGGTGTAGTAAGATTAACATCGAGCGCACCATCGCTGTACGAGCTAATTCCATTGTACACTACTGTCATGCTGTAATTACCTGGCAATAGATTGGTAAAGAAGTATTGACCTGTAGTGTCTGTGTAGGTTGAATCGGTCATATGATGATCAGAAGCTTTCCTCAGTGTGGCGGTGGTGTCTGTAATCTCACCATTCACAATAATAAGGATACTGTCTTCTTTGATTATTTCACCTGTAATTTCGTCAAATAGCCAGCCTGAAACAGAATTGAGATTGGTAACCAGTGAACCTTCACTGGGTGTTTGAATCTCAATTTCCTGTATGGTCTCATAAGGAATTCCATCATCTCCAATCAGAGTATAAATGATCTGATACAGATCATCCTGATAGATAGGAATGAGGTAATAACCCTCTGCATTGGTGCTATCATGTCCAGCATAGGCACCAGTATCAACGCGTCTTAGTTCGACTCTTACATCCTCTTGTGGAATACCTTCATAGTTGTAGATGGTTCCATCAAAGGCACCGATAATGAAGACGACTTGAGTGGTGTCATCTGCAAATTCGGTTGGTGAATATATGGCTCTTGCATAAGGAGTTGCTGTTACAGATTCAAAAGTTACCGTATCAGCGACCAATGTACTAAAAGCCACACCATCAACAGTTGATGTTATGCTAACTGAGTCTGGAATCGTGCCATTGTCAGTATAGAAATTCACGTCTATGCCATCTGGGACAGGATTGCCCAGGAATGAATAAACATGAGCAGCCAATGTTGATGTAGAGGCACCATTTCCTAGAATAGTTCTAGGTTGTGCATCAAGAACAATGCTAAGGGGAAGAATGTTGGTTGTGAGTGCTTCGGCAGGAATAGCATCTGATTCGTTTGAAACTAACCAGGCACGATTTCCAACTTGAGCACCATGTTCCAGCAAGCCATCTACAGTAGTAGTAATCTGATAGTTTTCAACTTGCTCAACATTCAGCGGTCCGAGATACCATTGGAGTGAGTGTGAGGCTACATCGTAGGTGTAGTCTCCTGTTGCACCGAGGAAAGTGACTCGAGAATCGAGTGTATCCAGAATGCTCACACCACTGGCGTGATCGGTTCCCCAGTTGGCCACATCCAGTTGATAATGGATGGTATCGCCAGGAAAGACTTCCAAATCTGCAGTTTTTGTAAACACAAATTCAGGAGCAGCCTGAACAATGGCTAACCAGGTAGCTGTCGCTTGTAAAACCTCATCTGAATAGATGTAGGCGGTATTCGGTAATTCCATACCATTGGGAAGCGGATAATTAACCGCCACATCAATGGTAAACTCGCTAGCAGGTTCATTCGTCCCATCAACCGAATTATCTCCACGCGATGTGGCAGCACTGGTTTTTCCAACAGTGCCTTCCGGTTGAGTCGGTTCCAAATCGCCAATATACCATGTCACGGAGTGACTGGTAGAATCGTAGACACCACCATTGGAGGCATCCAGGAAGTTGACTTCCTGAGGCAGTGAGTCCACAACGACAACATTAATTGCTGTTGTATCACCCACATTTTCAAAAGAGAGGTCATATCGGATCAGTTCACCTGCCATGATATACGTGGTATCACCTATGAGTACAATATTCATAAGCGGTGCACGTACTGTAACTGTGTGAAAGCCAACACATTCTGCATCTTGATCACAGGTCATAAGACCACCAACTGGAATTTGAGCAGCTCCACTAAAATCATCACGAACCTTCGCTGTGACATTTATAACACCGGAATCACCAGGAGTCAGATCTTCAAGATTCCAGGTAATAATTCCAGTTTCAGGATCGTAAGTGTGTTCTCGTGATGCGCTGAGATATTCCAGGTCAAGTCCAAGCGTATCCCTAAGAATGACGCCCGTGGCTATCTCAGTTCCCAAATTACTATAATCAAGACTGAGTTGAACTGTATCACCAGCCATTACTATACTGGTTCCGCTAATCTCAAGGAATAATCCAGGAGTTGAAAGAACCTCAGTAATGAAGGTGGATTGACTCACACTTCCTTCAACACAGGCTAGATATGCTGTGTTTTCCAGAGTCGTGCCATCAATAACCGGGTAGTCTACATAAGTAACTAACCGTAGTGAATCAGTGGCACTGGAGGCAATTTCATTCACATTCCAGAGAATGCTATGAGATGTCTCGTTATAAGTAAAATCACCATTGGCAGAGCCAAATGAAACGTGAGCAGGAAGGGTATCGCTCAAGACCACATCATGGGCCATTGAGTTTCCAGTATTACTCATTGTAAATGTGTAAACCAGTGAATCCCCTGCCTGGACAGATTCAGATGATAATTTCTCTAACACCAATTCTGGGAAAGCTGCCAGTGATACGATATGATCACCGAAGCTGGTACCAGCGTTGGTCGTAGATATCCAAGCTCTGTTTGTGATTTCTGGTCGGGCTTCCAAAAGAGAGCCGACCGTTGTAACTACGTCAAGGGTTATAACATTTCCGGCATTCAGAGTACCAAGGGTCCAGACAACAGCACTGTTTTCGACTGCTCCCCCATTTGTCGCAGATACAAACTCCAGAGGCTCTGGAAGTGTATCTGTTACAGTAATGGTATGTACAGGATCCGGTGAAGTATTATCGATAGTAATCGTAAATTCAACGGTATCACCAAAAGCATACTCCCTATCCTCAGCCCATTTACTAATAGTCTGAATCCAGGGATTTGCAAGTGAGTGAACTGAAGCTTCAGTAGAAACTCCCTGTGCATTCTCAACGGTTGCAGTGTTGGTCAGGTCTGTATTGGCTGGCATGCTTGCATCAACTTTGACGTCAAGGGAGACATTGATTGAATCTCCCGGCATCATTTCATCAATACTCCAGGACACCGTTCCATCCACAATTGCTCCCGAATGGGAAGCGCTTACAAATGAAACATATTCTGGTAATACATCATTGATGGTGGTTTGAGTTGATGGGATATTGCCAGTATTGTATAGATTAATAGTATAGTGAACAGTATCTCCAATAGTGGAGACATCTTCAGTTACCATCTTTGTAATCAATAAATCTGAATGCGCACCGACGTTTACATCAGCTGATTCACCAGCTAGAAGAAAACCATCAGGAACGGCCAACCAGGCTGTATTTGATATCACCTCATCGGCCAACAGGTTCTCATCTACCAGAACATCCAGTTCAAATACCATGGTCTGGCCCATAGCAATACTTGCTACAGTCCAGGTGGCTATTTGATCTGTTACACTGGCAGCAGGGCTACTTGAAACAATCTCAAGACCCAAACTCAGTGTGTCTGTGATGGTAAACGCGGCTGGGGATATATTCCCCGTGTTTGAAACTGTGATTGTATAGGTCAAACTCTCGCCTGGTGCAACGACAGCTGCACTAGCGGTTTTGGAGATTGCCAGTTGATACCCTTCAGATACGATCGTAGAGACCTCATTTGAAAAACCAACAAATGTTGTCTCACTACCATCCTGATGGGATGACTGAGCAACATTGTTGATCGGGGTACCAACTGGAACCTGACCAAAAACCACGGCTCCCATGAGGGAGATTAAGGCGAGGAATCGTCTCATCTTCCGCTCACGGGATTCGTGTGGAGGGTTTTGAACCTAATAATCACTTGCTAACCTTCAGGGACCTTAGTCGATGGTTACCTTGAATGTGAGCGTGTGCATGTCTGTATCATCTCCAGCAGTGACAGCAGGTATTGTGTCAAAGTCATAGAGAACAGAACTGGCTGCTTTGAATGCATGATCGTCAGTCGCTGGTGAAATATCATCCACTGCATCACCATCAGCTGTTGCGTCCACCGTCATACTTTCAGCGACATAAGTTGTGTTGGTTGGGATAGCATCTGACACAACTACAGTTGTTGCTACACCAGTACCACTATTGGCAACAATGATGGTATAGGTTAGCTCAGTACCTGGAGGCTGATTACCAGCTGGTAAAACACTCTTTACCAGGGTAAGGACTGGAGCTGTACACGTCGTACCGTTGGTATCCGAACCAGTAACTACACTTGGAACAGCTTCTGCCGCTGCACCCTGTGAGGTTGCAATGATAGTAGTTGCATCAGTCAGAGTGTCACCAGTTCCGACGGGAATAGTTCCAATCGCAATGTAGTACACTACCTGCCCAGAGGTTAGATCGCCTGTTACAGTGATGGCGCCAGCAGTTTTTTCACCAGCTGAGAGAATACCATTTTGATCACTATCTAGGTAATAAACCCAAGTTACGTAATCTGTTGTTTCACTGAAGTCGAAATTGTCAAGACCATTACCATCATTGGTAACAGTAAAGTCAAAAATCAGTGTATCTCCAGGATCACCGATATAGGTATAAGGAGCATTAACACCAGCATCTGCTAGAGTAACACCATAGGCCTGGTCGACCTCAACTCCACCTGCAGGGAAGGTACCAGGATCTTCAGTCGGTACAGTTCCGGGGTAGGGATCTCCACCAAAGTTCTCATAGGTGAATTCTGGACTACCAGCTGGGAAGTCAATCGCTACACCCGCAGCCAGAGGATCATCTAAGATCGCTGAGAACTGGACACAGATTTCGTTGCTTCCAGGAGTAGATATAAGATCTCCCAATTCAAGTGTCAGTACATCAGTAGCTGTGTTGTAATGATATGGAAGATCAGCAGGAATGGGAGCAAGCGCAGTGGATACGATTGTTACAGCGCTACCACCATCAATGCTTACTGATGTCAGGTCCAAGGTTGTGTTGCCTGGCATGGTGCTTACGAACACACCATTATAGGCAGTTTCAGAACCTGAGTTTGTGAAACAGGACTCATAAGTGATTGACTCACCAGGAGCGGGTGTGGCATCACCAACGATTGTAGTTACACCTGTAACCGTCGCTGCTTGCACGGTTGTGGTCAGTGTAATCGTGGCAGTCGAATCTACATCAAATACAGATGTTGCTGTCAATGTAACCACATGCTCTTCTCCAGGATTACCACCACCTGAAGTCATATCCACAACTTTAATCAGAAGATCATAGCTGCCAGTGAATGCAACCAGCCCTGAACTTGTGATTTCGGTGTCACCCTCTAATTCATCAATGGTACCACTTGCGTTTGCATCGTGGTAAACAAAGAAATCGTAGGTGCCACCATCGTTAGCCAAACCTGTGGCTCCGATTGTGAATGTATCCTCATAGTTACCACTATTTGCCAATGTTACAGCATATAGTGTAGAATCCATGGCCGACACTGGGTTGGCTAGGTTTCCACCAAGACTCACACCAGCAACTTGACTCACAGTCGTTTGCACGATAAGTGACTCAACTTGTGGCATGGTGTTACCATTGGCATCTTCATAGTTACCAAAGGCTTGGTTTTCGATTACAGTACCAGCTTGTGTAGCGGCACTTGCTGTTGCTACGAGTCCCATCAGGACCAGAGCGACGATTAAGAAGCGTGTAGGTTTCATTTTAAACCCTCCTTTTGTTAGCTTCTGTTTATGTTTCATATTTTTCGATTCCAGGATGGAATCATTATTTAAAAAAGTTTTGTTAATCATTTGTCCACCACCACTAAGAATTCCATGGTTGATGCATCACCAGGGTTAAGATTTCTTGAAATCTGCCACTTGATATGGCTAATCATATCAGGAGTTGCTTCGCGTTTAACCAGAATACCTTTTGAGTTTCTCACAGTGTAATAAGGCGGCCATGACATGTATGCGTTGCCCTGATTTATTGAGAAGGTGATTTCTGTCTCGGCTCCCTTAGCACTATTAGCTACATAGGTCACTCCGGCAGGCACAGGATCGATAATCTCTGGAGCTTTCATCAAACCATTGCCAATGTTTGAAGCCGTTATCACGTAACGAAGTGTATCGCCAGGGATGTAAACAATCTTGGAAGCGTCTTTCATCTCGGCTTCGGTTAGACTGATTTTTTGATCCTCAATATGGATATCCAGTTTTGGAACTCCTTGCCCCAAAACAACAGAAAGAGCCATAGTAACATATATTGCGTATCTAGATATATTGCCTAACACATCTTTCATTTCTCTCTCCCTCAGTTCGATTATTCTACCTACCCAGTTGCTCCTGGACTTGCTTTTGTCTGAAGCGCTCCGAAATGATTGTTGCTCTAAATCTGTTGTGAGAATTATCACATCAGATCTAGACAAAACCGTCGGGTTGGTGCGTTGTTGAACCGATGTTTTTCTAGTTTTCCAAGCCCCAATCAATCCGCTTTGTCCAGCATGATTTCTAGCAGTTGTTGTCTTGGATGATTTGCGCCAATTGATTTTTGCTGAGACAGAATTTCTCTCTCTCGTGGTTTGGCTGCTGTATGTTTCATTTCTCGTTTTCATAATCTCTTCCTTATATATGTCAAAGGATGTGCCATGCCTATTCACACCACTTTACCTATTATTTTCATTGTACTTTAGGTGACTATTTTTTGTTGGTTATTTTTTACTCATAAATGAAGTGTCAGAATTTGTTGACGGAAAGCGTCATCATTCGAATATTTTTGTTACAATCTTGAAAAAGGTGATTTTATTTATGCTAGATTATTTGCCAGGCCAAGGGTCTCTACAGCATATGAATTTGTGCAAATATTTCCACCCTGGCAGAACAATAATCCCAGAATTTAAATGTGCGCTAAAAACTCGCATTCAATTATTGGGTTGAAAAATATTCAGTCTTTGAGAGAAACATTTTGACAAGATTTTTTAGGCTATTTCATCCCGATGTGATATTTCTGCATACTGTGGATGACTAGAATAATACTTAATTATTCAAATAATCTTGCAAAGCATATTTGGCATAATCAGGCCTAAAGTACTCTAGAAATAGGAGCTCCATTATACGTGTTTTTATCAATATCTGCTATCAACACCTTTATATTTCTTCCCCTGTCCCCATTTGTTTCTATTCAGAATGATGAGTTATTTTATCATTTTATGATATTTCCACTTGTGTGAAGTTTGTTTTTGATAAAACTACTTACTAGCACACGCCAGTAACAATGAAACAGTGTCATGTTATTTGTTGAGACCGCTGCACAGAGCCATATTTTAGTTCTCGGTGAAGACTCTCCTCCTGTTTTACTGCTCTTAAATACATGTATCGCCTACTCACCCCATCCTCTGATGTCTGATCCCAACATTCCATTACATCGGGGAGATTAATTATAATACTATTTATGAATTCTATATAATATTCAACATCACCTGTCAATTTGTCCATTATTATTTATGTGCATATCACATTACATGCTCTTGTGCACTAGCTGTTAGTTTATAGAAAATACATACTGAATTGCTTTTACGCCATTTTGGGCTTCATATTATTCACCCCCTTTTACTGCTACTTTTACAAATAAGCTGATCTTGCTTTCACCATCTTGAATATTGTCTCTCCTTCACATTGGTCACCTATTTCACTCGTTAACATGACTTGATTACGCACCCAATCCATATTGTTTTAACTCAGTTTATCACCAATTTTTAACTCTTCACTGAGACCTGAAAATGAATGATGTTTACCTGCCTAATTTTGCCTGGAGGATATTTATTAATTCGATATTTGCTTAATCGCTTATATATCATAATGATATTACATTATATCTAATCTTGCACTTCTTTTTCCCTTAATATTTTAATATATTCCTCTTATCTCCATACAATACAACATGATAGCTCTAATATTGTGCAATTGGCATAGCAATTGAGTAATTAATAGACTTGATGTGTCAATTTAGACCTTGACGAATGTAAATGATTTTTGATGATTCAGATGATTAGGATTTAGCAGATTATTACTTTCATCAACCTCTTTTAGAAAGACTTCACTAAACTAGTCAGATTTTTATCGCATCGGATAATCTCCACTGACTATCCCCCTTGTATATAACCCATTTACAAGGGGGTTTTATTTTACCAAGATTATTGTTCAACTAACACAACGTCTTTATATATTGTGGATGTTTTTATTTTATTCATCCACAGAGGAAACTACTGATGCCCACAACATCCACCTTCAATACATATTCAGATAAATTGTACTGCAGTGAAACCCTAAACATTTACCTCGACATGAATGATGCAAATCTTTCAGAATCTGCCATGAAAAGTCTTGAACCAGCGCTCAACCTAGCCATTAATGAAATGCAAAACCTGGAGAATGGGTCTATTTCTAATCCTGATGAGAACCGCCAGGTCGGTCATTACTGGTTGAGAAATCACTCATTGGCCCCATCTGCAAAGATGAGTCAGCAAATTGAAGATACCCTGAATCGCATTAAATTATTCGCCGCAAATGTTATAGAGGGACGAATATTAAATCCTGAGAACAAAGTATTTTCTAATATCCTATTAATAGGCATAGGGGGATCTGCTCTTGGCCCCCAATTCATTTCAGATGCACTGGATCCAATGACCGGTCTAAAAATTCATTTTCTAGATAATACTGATCCTGATGGGATCGATCGTGTGCTTTCTGGCTTATCAGCGGTTTTATCAGAAACTCTGGTCATCGTCATCTCAAAATCTGGAGCTACTGCAGAAACCCGCAATGGCATGCTGGAAACTCAGAATGTGTTCAAAAACCAGGGTCTCAATTTCGCAAAGCAAGCCGTAGCAGTTACTGGTCAAGGCAGTCAACTCCACAAACTTGCAACAGAAAAGAGCTGGTTATCTATTTTTCCCATGTGGGATTGGGTGGGTGGCCGAACTTCAGTTATGTCAGCAGTTGGACTCCTCCCTGCCGCTCTATTGGACATTGATATTGAAGCATTCCTGGCAGGTGCTGCGACAATGGATGAAATTACGCGTTCCAGTGACATCTCAAAAAATCCAGCAGCGCTACTGGCCCAGGCCTGGTTTATCATCGGTGAGGGCAAGGGAACCAAGGACATGGTTATATTACCATATAAGGATAGATTACTCCTCTTTAGCAGATATCTGCAGCAACTGATTATGGAATCTCTGGGAAAACGCCTGGATGCTCAGGGTAATCTCGTACATCAGGGCTTGGCTGTATATGGGAACAAAGGATCAACGGATCAGCATGCCTATGTCCAGCAATTACGGGACGGCTTGAACAACTTTTTTGTCACCTTTATAGAGGTCCTTTCAGACCGTGACGGTGCCTCCATCATGGTTGACGATCAAAACAGTAGCGGTGATTATCTATTTGGGTTTTATAAAGGCACACAGACTGCCCTCAGGGAGAGCGATCGCAGTTCGATCACCATCACGATCCCTGATGTATCAGCTCGCAGCATTGGGGCCCTCATAGCGCTCTATGAACGTGCAGTAGGTCTCTATGCCACACTCATCAATATAAATGCCTATCATCAACCCGGTGTGGAAGCAGGAAAAAAAGCTGCCGGAAGAGTACTTGAAATCAAAAACAACATCCTGGAGTTGCTGGGCAATAGCAATGAATATTTATCCATTGAAGACATCAGTGAAAAGCTATCCCTTTCAGGCCAGGAAATCCTCATCTATCAGATTCTTCGTCACTACGCCGCCAACCATTCACTAATTATCCAGGGTTCAATCGCAGAACCAACCATGCTGAAAGTCAAGTTGGGGACCTGATTCAATACACATTCAGACTATATCAGTTGTTTTCAATAATCTTGACCCTATAATCGCCCATGTCCGGCTGGCTAATCATTTCATCCAAACAAAATTTGCATATTACTTCCAAACTTAACTTCTCTCTACAAGGCTTGAAGAAACGCCACCGCAAAAAAGCCCACGAAATTGAGCCTGGAGATTACTTTTTCTACTACATAACCGGGGAGCAGAAATTAGCAGCTGTGGTTAGAATCGATTCTTTTGTCACCCAGGCCTCAGATAAAATCTGGGTGAATCTGGGCAAGGATCCTCAGGAATGTTACCCCTGGCGATTTCAAACTTCTCCACACCTGATCCTGGATGAGCAACACTGGATGAATATGTCTGACTTCTCTGATAAACTACTCCATTTCAGGAAATGGCCTGCAAAAAATTGGAGGTTGGGACTTCAGGGTCAAATTCATGCTCTGCGTGATGAGGATACCCAGCTTTTACTACAGGCATTTTCAAAAGCATAATTATTCATTGAACTGGCAAGCTTGACCCCATTCGGATCAATATTTGCATCTAGTCCACAACATATTATTAGATATAATTCCACTCATTACTGGTGGGTGGGCTTTCGTTTGATAAATGACCAGAGTCAGACTAGATTAGTTCTAAATAATAAAAAGGACCTATCATGACTTTCAATTTAGAAGCCAAAAAACATACATTAAGATTATTACATCACAACGTCGCCATCGTTTCCTCAGGACAAGGTGTTAATACTGTGGGTGCAACAGTTACATGGTTCACTCAGAGTAGCTTTGAACCTCCATATATCGCTATGGCTGTTAAGGCAGATAGCCGATTGTATGCCGCGATTAAGTCAAATAAAAATCTAATCGTCAGTCTTGTAAGCAAGGATGATAAAAGTCTGGCAGGCGCTTTTTTTAAACCTGGTTCCTGGGATGGTGAGACTTTTGGTGGCTTCCCTGCAAAAGCACATGAATTGGGAGGTGCTATTCTGGAATCCAGCCCCGCCTGGCTGGCTTGCGAAGTAAGAAATATTGTTGAAGAGGGGGATCATCACGTGATAATCTCCCAGGTAGTTGACTCAGGTATTCATAATGAAGAAGAGCAAGCCATGTGTCTCTCTGAGACCGGCTGGCATTACGGAGGATAATTTTCATGCTATCAGGTTGGGAAAAAGCTGTTTTTATACTTGCCTTATTGGGATCACTGGGAGCTACCCGCACCACATTCGGTAATATGTTCAAGATCATTAATCGTGGCGCATTGCCCATTGACTGGTCTTTGATTTTCAAACGCTTCCCTGCGGCTATGTTAGCCTTTCTAGGAACACCCCTATTCAAAACCCGACCGTTGGCAACAATCATTCATACTGGTGTTTCCTGGGGATTCATCCTCTATATGCTGGTAAATTTTATCGATATCATCTATGGACTATTTAGTGGATTCCATTTCCTGCCCGATTCTATCGCCGGCAATGTCTACCGTCTTTTCGTTGATATTTTTAGCGTAATTGTATTATTCGGCGTCAGTTATTTCCTTTTCAGACGTTTTGTTCAGAAAGATCCTGCACTACATATCAATGAATCAGTCATGTTGAATAAAAAGGCCAGGAAGGGCGTTTTTAGTGACTCGGCTCTGGTCGCATTTTTCATTTTCTTCCATGTCGGATTCAGGCTCCTCGGTGCATCATTTGAACTCGCCCAGGTTGAAGGTGACATCTTTCAACCGGCGGCATCGGCAATCGCTACACTCTGGACTGGTTACAGTCCCGGAACTCTGATTTTTAGCGAACATGTCGCCTGGTGGTTGGCTATCGGATTAATCCTGGCCTTCATTCCCTATTTCCCTACCACCAAGCATGCCCACCTGTTCATGGGTCCGCTTAATCATATGATTACTAATCCCGAGCATACTGCTGCTTCATTTGAGACCATTGATTTTGAAAATGAATCTCTGGAGCAATACGGTGCAGCACTGCTAGAGCATTTACCTCAGAAGAACATTCTGGATGCCTATGCATGTATCATGTGTAATCGCTGCCAGGATGCCTGTCCGGCTTATATCACAGGGAAACCCCTCTCGCCCTCAGCCATAGAAGTAAATAAACGCTATTACATACGGGATCATGTTGCAGAGCTTGCCAGGGGCGATGAGACTACAGATCGCCTCTCAGATTGGATGCTCTCGGAGGATGCCATCTGGGCTTGCACCAGTTGTGGATACTGTGTTGAAGTTTGCCCCGTAGCCAATGAACCTATGGTTGATATTCTACGTGCCCGTCAGGACCTGGTGATGATGGAGAGTAAATTTCCCAAAGAGGCGGTTACTACCTTCAAAAATTTGGAAGTCAATGGCAACCCCTGGGGTCAGTCTGCCCAGGATCGTGAAAAATGGATCGGTGATCTCAATGTTCCCAAAATGCGTGAGAAGGGTAAGGCTGAATACCTCTACTGGGTTGGCTGTGCCGGTGCTTACGATGCCCGTGGACAAGCAGTCTCACAGGCCATGGTCAAGCTGATGAATCATGCAAATATTGATTATGCTGTTCTGGGAACTGAAGAAACTTGTACTGGTGATTCAGCCCGTAGACTGGGAAATGAATATTTATTCCAGATGATGGCTCAACAAAACATAGACACATTTGATAACTATGGCGTGACCAAAATAATCACACAGTGCCCCCATTGCTTAAATACACTTAAAAATGATTACAAAGCCTTAGGGAAAAATTATGAAGTGATTCATCATGCTGAATTTCTGGCTGAGCTCGTGGATCAGGGAAAAATAAGCCCTGCAAAAGCCAGCAACTCCAACATTGCCTATCATGACTCATGTTATCTAGGTCGTCACAACGATATTTATGATGCTCCACGTGATGTGATCAAAGCCATTCCTGGTGTGAATCTGGAAGAATTCCCGCGCGCTATGAACGAAGGCCTGTGTTGTGGTGCTGGTGGCGGTCGCATGTGGTTGGAAGAGACTCTGGGTGACAAGACCATCAATGTGGAACGTATGGAAGATGTCAAAACCATCAATCCTGATGAAGTTGCCACAGCCTGTCCCTTCTGCGCTACCATGATAAACGATGGTATCAAAGCAGAAGAACTGGATGCAAAAACATCAAGTAAGGATATTGCTCAATATCTCCTCGAGTCCCTCGCGGAATAGCCTCAAATCTATCCATTCAATTAAGGTGCTTTGATCTCGATCAGAGCACCTTTTCCTTTTTAGTCTGAAAAAGCATTTTCATTCACTCCTCCATGGTTTAGACTCGTTCATGATTTCTCATTACCACAACCCACGTTGGGAGGATTGGACCTGGCAGCATGCTCATAGTTGCAAAGATCTGGTAACTCTAGGGAAATGGTTGAAAAATGTAGGCAGTAACAATCTAATCCCAACTGACCAGTTCAATGAAATTACATCCAACTATCGGATGGGAATCACTCCTTACTATTTCGGATTGATGACTCGCTATGACAATACAGATCCAATTTATCGACAGATTGTTCCCTCGCCGGAAGAGCTAAACGTTTTACCAGAGGAACTCGTTGATCCCATTGGTGATGAGAACCCCGCTCGCGGATCGCGGCCGTTGAAAGCCCTGATCCACCGCTATAGCAATCGAGTCTTGCTCATACCAACGGCCCAGTGCGCCGTTTATTGTAGATTCTGTTTCAGAAAACGACTTGTTGGAGATACGGCGCACAACGCCCGTGAGGAAGATCTTCAAGCTGCCTATGCATATATCAGATCCCACCCGGAAATCGAGGAAGTCATCCTCACGGGCGGCGATCCGCTCACTCTGGGGGACCAGGCACTCCACACTATACTTGAAAAACTAGAGAGTATCGACCATCTCCGTGTTATCAGAATTCATACCCGTCTTCCCGTGGTCAATCCCTTCAGGCTCACCACCGAATTGGGTCGGATAATTAGCTCTCTGCAAAAACCGGTCTGGGTTTCAGCCCATTTTAACCACCCCCAGGAGATTACACCAATCACTCGCAAGCAAATCTCCAAATGGGTTTCAATGGGTATTCCGTTTTTAAATCAGAGTGTATTGCTCAGGGGTGTCAATGATTCCAGTACAGTTTTGAAAGAATTATTTCTGTCTCTGATTGAAATTAAAGTGAAACCCTACTACCTTCACCAGGCCGATATGGTCCAGGGCACCAGTCATCTCCGTGTATCCCCAAAACGCGGACTCCAGATACTCAAAGAAATTCAAGGTGATTTACCTGGTTACGCCATACCTCATTATGTTCAGGATCGATCAGATGGGTCTGGTAAAATTCCACTGCAGAATAAATGGACCTGATCGAATCTATCCAAGTTTAAGCCCGCTAGATATCCACATTGCTTAACTGTTAGATCAATCACATCAACTTATAATGCGCTTGATTCTGACTGGGTAATCTTAAATTACCCGATATTAACTATTGGAGGAATTTATGATTAACCGTTACCTGTCTCTACTTTTAGCCATCAGCCTGGGTCTTTTTATGTGGTCATGCAGCGATCCTGAGGAAGATGATATCGATGCACCAGCAACACCATCAAACTTTAACTATTCTGGAGCGCTCTCAGGTGACGGCGGAGTCTATTTACTCTGGGATGAAAACACCGAATCAGATTTTGCAGGTTATGTGATCTATCGCAGTTACGGTACCGTTGACTTTACATTAATCGTTACAGTCCAGGAAAATTTTTACATGGATAGCGGGCTAGACTATGATACAGAATATTCTTACAAAATTGCAGCAATTGATAATGAGGGTAACGAGAGTGGCTTCACTAATACTGTGAATGTTACACCAATCAACTTGAACCCTCCTGCTACACCTCAGAATTTGTCCATCAAAGCACACAATCTACCTACCGAATTCCAGGTCAATGTTGAACTCACCTGGGATCACAATACAGAAGCTGACTTTTCACATTACAAATTGTTTCGCTCTGATGTGAGTGATCTATTCGCCGCCAACGCTGCCTCATTCCTCGACTCAATCACAGATAATTTTTACGTAGATGAAGATGTCACTCCTGGAACTACCTATCACTACAAGCTTATCGCATATGATCAGGGTGGTACTTTGGAAGCCCCGGCGGCCGGACCTGTGTCAGACATTCCTCTGGAAGTACCTACATTGGTATCCCCTATTGATGGTAATTCGATTGACACAACAACACCTACTTTTCATTGGGTTAATGTAGATGGTGCAGTCAAATACAAAATCATTGTGCGCACATCTTCAGTTACTGGTGATATTTGGGAATCAACTATGGATGCAACGACAGACGCTGAGATGACCATTACATACCCATCAAATGCTACCGTTCCTTTAGGTGCCACAACACTCTATTATTGGTTTGTCTCTGGATACTCAAAGGATACTGAGGATATTAACGTATTCACTCCAGTCACCGGATTCAGAACACCCTAGTTTGATAAATTAAATTGTAGTTAATAAAAAAGCCCCAATGGGGCTTTTTTATTTTTAAAATTAAGCATTTCTTTATTGAACAGAGACTAGATCTGAATATCTGCACCACCAGATTTAGCCAACATTACCATAACAGCCTTTTGCGCATGCATACGATTTTCAGCTTCATCAAAAATGACTGAATTCGGTCCATCCAGAATCTCTTCAGTGATTTCTTCACCATAGTGAGCTGGCAGACAATGCATGACCAATGCATCAGACTTAGCGTGGCTCAACAGTTCAGCATTAATCTGGAAACCGTCAAAATCATCAAGACGTTTTTGACGCTCTGCTTCCTGACCCATGGAGGTCCACACATCAGTATATAAAACATCAGCATCCCGAGCAGCTTCGATGGGATCGCGAACAACTTCAATTTTGCTGATACCAGCCGCCTGTGCTTTGGCGAGAGTCTCTGGATCAGGATCATATCCTTCAGGGGCAGCCAAAACGAAATGATAAGGTACCACACATGCAAAATTGAGAAATGAATTACAGACATTATTACCATCACCAATAAAAACAACCTTCTGGCCCTCAACCGTTCCGTGATGCTCATGAATGGTCAACATATCTGCCATGATCTGGCAGGGATGATTGTAATCCGTCAAGCCATTGATCACAGGGACCGTTGCATATTTTGCCATCTCAAGCATATGCTCGTGTTTGAACAAGCGTGCCATAATCCAATTATTATAGCGAGAGATGACACGAGAAATATCTTTGACTGACTCTCGTTTTCCAATGCTGATATCATTGGGTCCCAGATACAAGGCATGACCGCCAAATTGGACCATACCGGTTTCAAAGCTTACTCGTGTCCGTAAAGATGGCTTCGCAAAAACCATGGACATTGTCTGATTGGCGAAATAATGATGATCTTTCTCCGCCTTTACATCTGCTTTTAACTGTTTTGCAATGCGGAAAGTCTCATAGATCTCTTCCTTGCTAAAATCTGTTACTGCTAAAAAATCTCGCTTCATTCGGCCTCCTTTGCATTAAACAGTGGATCCCCACAAGTATCCATCTGCTTCTGTTTTCCAATCCATAATTCCAACTATTTTCTTGGCTACGCTCTTTCCACGCTTTGGTAGACTTCAGGCTACGCCGCGGTTATCCGCATAACTGATGCGTGTCATCCTATCCACTCTCAACTCTATATGATCGCTAATATAGAGTCTACGATAATGGCGGATAAAAAAAACTCCGTCTATAGACGGAGTCCTTAGGGTTTGTATTTTGATTTGATATAGAGTCTTCAATTATCTTTCTCTAGAGAATGTACTTACTCAGGTCCTGATCTGCCATGGTATCCTTGAATGTCTTGGTAACCATAGATTTGGTAACTCTTATGCTTTTAGTTTTCTCATCAGGCAAATCAAAAAGCGTCTCTTCAAGTAGTTTACTCATGATGGTATGCAGGCGTCTTGCGCCAATATTTTCCACACTTTCATTAACTTCAAAGGCGACCCTGGCAATCTCCTCGATGGCATCTTTGTTAAAAGAAATTTTGACATCTTCGGCGCCCACCAAGGCAGTATACTGTTTCAGTAAAGCTGATTTGGGCTGGGTGAGAATTTGGATAAAATCATCTTCTGTCAGATTCTCAAGCTCCACTCGGATAGGAAACCTTCCCTGCAGTTCAGGGATAAGATCAGAAGGTTTGGACATGTGGAATGCACCTGCTGCAATAAACAGAACATGATCTGTCGTCAGGGTTCCATATTTGGTCTTTACAGTGCTACCCTCAATAATAGGCAGGATATCTCTCTGTACACCTTCTCGTGATACGTCAGGCCCACTACCACCTCTTTCAACCGCAATTTTATCGATCTCATCAACAAAAACGATACCGTCCTGCTCAGCCCTGCGAATGGCTTCATGCTGGACTTTTTCTTCATCAATGAGTTTATCCGATTCTTCAGCTGTGATTAGAACTCTTGCTTCAGTAACACTCAGGCGACGCATCTTGTTCTTCTTGGGCATAGCATTGCCAAGCATATCTTGAATATTCATACCAAGATCATCCATCCCAAGGGGACTGAAGATTTGCATCATCGCTGTGTTACCATCTTCTTGAACCTTAAACTCCACCTGACGATCTTCAAAATCACCTGCCATTAGTTTGGCAAACATTTTTTCCCGTGTTTTTAAGTATCTCTGATAATCATCAGAGTCCTTATCCGGGTTGATCAATGGTGGTAAGAGTAAATCCATGATTCGGTCATTGGTCATTTCAATGGCCTTTTCATGGACTGTAATCTCATGTTCCGCTTTGACAATTGCATAGCTGTTTTCAACCAGGTCCCGAATCATGGAATCCACGTCCCGGCCGACATAGCCAACTTCTGTGAACTTGGAGGCCTCCACTTTTACAAAGGGAGCTTGTACCAGATTTGAGAGCCTGCGAGCAATCTCAGTTTTACCAACCCCAGTAGAACCAATCATGATGATGTTATTGGGGAGAATCTCATCTCGAATATCTGAGGTAACCTGTTGACGTCTCCAACGATTACGCAGGGCAATGGCCACAGATTTCTTCGCGCTATCCTGACCAATTATATATTTATCCAGTTCGTGGACTATTTGTTTGGGTGTAAGTGAAAATTTACTCATGTATACAGTATTCTCTTATTTCAATTCTAAAACATTGATTCTGTCGTTGGTGTAAATGCAAATATCGGCAGTGATTTCCAAGGACATGCGTACAATTTCTTTGGGAGATTTTTTCCCACTGGCAATAAAGGCTCTGGCAGCAGCTGTAGCATAGGGACTGCCAGATCCAATTGACATAACCCCATCATCAGATTCTACCACATCCCCATTACCTGAGATGATCAGGCCATGGTCTAAATCCATGACAACCAACATCGCCTCAAGATTTCGAAGCATTTTGTCCATACGCCAATCCTTGGCCAGCTCCACAGCGGCACGCACAAGATCACCACTGAATTCATCAAGTTTGGCTTCAAACTTTTCAAACAGAGCGAATGCATCAGCTGCAGAACCTGCGAATCCAGCCAGAACATCACCATCATAGATAGACCGGATTTTAACAGCTCCATGTTTCATAACTGTATCGCCAAAGGTGACTTGACCATCACCACCCAGGGCAATTTTGCCATTGTGTCTGACTCCAAGTATGGTTGTTGAGTGAAGATCAGGAAACATGTTCATATTGGTGCCTCATTTTGCTATACATCGCTTCGTTTATTTTAAAGCCGCTGAATATAAATTAGCCTTCAGTTGCCGCAATCCTTTTTGGGATGAGAACTACTGAATAAAACAGGGGTGGTTGCCATTACGACAGCCACCCCTGGATTATATGTACAGATTTTTTCAGAATGATTCTGAACGACTATTTCATTTCCTTTAAATAGCTGAGAAAATCTGATTCTGGTGTCAGCACAAGCTTGGTCTTGTCATCAAAGACTTTCTTGTAAGCATCCATGGTCCGGGTGAATTCATAGAAATCCGGATCCCTACTGTATGCATCGGCGTAAATCTTAATTGCCTGAGCCTCACCATTTCCACGAACTTCCTGGGCAAGTTTATATGCGTCTGCCAAAATGATCTCACGATCCTTGTCAGTTTCAGCTCTGATTTTGACTGCTTCTTCATCACCCTCTGATCTGAATTGTTTTGCCATTCGTTCACGCTCAGCCTTCATGCGATCGAAAACAGCCTGTTCATTTTCCCGGGGTAAATCAGAGCGTTTAATTCGAACATCCACAATCTCAATCCCGTAGTCTGCAGCTGTCATATTGGCATTTTGCGTTACTTTATGCATGAGTGAATCGCGCATTGTGGATACAATTTCATGCATAAGATGGGTACCCAACTGAACTCGCAGGCTTGAGTAAATGATATCATCTAAGCGTGATTGGGCCAGAGCCTGGGTACGCATAGTCTGCATAAACTTAAGAGGATCAGAAATTCGCCACTGGGCGTAGTTGTCCAGAATTAGATTTTTCTTATCCCTAGTTAAGATGGTATTTGGTGCACTATCATATTCCAGCAATCTTCTTTCAAAAACCGTGGCTGACTGGATAAATGGAACTTTGAAATTCAAACCAGGTTTCACAATATTGCGAACAGGTTTTCCCAGTTGAACGATCACGATCTGTTCGGTTTCATCGACAATCATAACACCGCCCCAGAAAACGAGTAGGGCAAGTACGAGGATTATTATTACTGCAACATTTCTCATTTCACACCCCCTTTCACCTTCTCAAGGCTTAGAACATTCACCAAACCACCAGCATCTTTACCATCAACGATATATTTATCAAGACCTGGTAGAATTTCCTCCATGGTTTCTAGATACATACGTGTGCGGGTAACATCTTTGGCCAGACGATACTGATTCAACATTTGAGTAAATCGAGATGCATCTCCCTCAGCCTCTTTGATACGCTTCTGCTTATAGGCTTCTGCTTCCTGGAAGGCCTGGGCAGCTTCACCACGGGCCTTGGGGATAATTTCATTCTGATATCCCAGGGCAATATTCACTTTCTTCTCTTTTTCTTCTTTGGCGGATTGCACATCCTTGAAAGCGGCATCAACTTGTTGAGGTGGAGTAACATCCTGCAATTTAATCTCAGAAACATGCACACCAGCCTCATAACTATCCAGCACTTTTTGAAGCAGTTCTTTAGTAGCTGCTTCGATCATTGCTTTTCCAGTTGTCAGAGTTTGATCAATAGGTCGTGAGCCAACAACTTGCCTGATTGATGCTTCAGCGGCATGTGAAACAGCCCGCTCGGGGTCTGCCACACGGAACAGGAAGTGACCTGCATCTTTAATCTTATATTGAACCACAAGATCCACGCTAACAATATTCTCATCACCTGTGAGCATCAAAGCTTCAGAGGGTACTTTTTTGTACTGAGCAGAATTCGCCGATCCTCCGGCTCTGACTGTGCGAAAACCCAGTTCTAATCGCCGGACTTCTTCAACATTTACCAGGTCCACAGTTTGTATGGGCCATGGAAATTTAAACCTTAAACCCGGTTCGGTAATCTGAGAAAGTTTTCCAAATGTTTTTACAACACCATTTTGCTCTGGGTCAACAACATAAAACGGTCCTGCAAATAATATCCAGACCAGTAACAATAATAAAACTGGATAAATAAGGGTCTTCATTCCAAAATCTGGAATCTCAACCTCGCTATCACCAATAACCACACGCTTTCCAGCCATCTTTTTCTCCTTTTATTATAGCCTTTGAATATAGGGGGCATCACCACAAAAGTCATGTGAATACGAAACTCATATCCATTCTTTTGCATACTCATGAGGAATCGATTAGTTTCTTGTAGGATTCAATTACAGCTCCATTTATTATCATTCGTTATGAATCAGATGAGCAAACTTATCAAAGACATTATTACTCTGGTCATTGTATCCACAATATTGGGTGTCTCAGCCCAGGTTGTGTTGCCAAATGGTATCGGTTTAAGGACTGAGATCACCGTAGTAGGAGACGATTCTACGGGAGTGGCGGTAGCTTCAGTCTCAATTAACCCCAATGGAGCAAGTGAAGCCGCAACCAATATCTCGCTGCAAAAAGCCTATTCAGCATACGAAAATGGCTCTGCCATATTTTTTGATGCACGTAGCCCAGAGGAATTCGGTTCGGGTCACATTAAAGCTGCCGTAAATCTGCCCGTCCATGCCTTTCTAGATTCACTTAACTATCTGGAAAATCTTGATTTTAATAAGCATATCATCACGTATTGTGATGGTGAAGATTGCAATGCTTCTATTGATCTGGCAGCTGATTTGAAAATGATGGGGTTTGCTCAGGTAAATTTCTTTTTTGGTGGTTGGCAGGAATGGCGGGACGCTGGCTATCCTGTAGGGAGCAAGCCCTGATGAGATCAACCGTAGAAAACTTCCTCGCCAGTAAACCTGGTAAGCTATTTGTCAGAATAGTTCAAATCGGTTTGGGTTTGCTATTCATATATGCCAGTCTTGATAAAATCTGGAATCCCGGCTTATTTGCTAAATCCATTTCCAACTATCGGCTACTACCTCTCCCCTTATTGCATATATCGGCAATCATGCTCCCCTGGATCGAGTTGATATGTGGACTTGCACTGGTCACCAATCGTTACCAGCGTGCAGCTTATACCATAATCGGTGGCATGCTTATCATATTCATTCTGGCCATCGCTTCAGCCATGAGTAGAGGATTAGATTTTAATTGTGGGTGTTTCAGCGTTGATAGCGAAGAGTCCAACATGGGACTCATGAAAGTGGTTCAAAATGTGGGATTATTGTTTAGTTGTGTCTTAATTGAATATCGAGCAAGAGTCGTTCACCTTAAACAGGCTGCAACCCTGGATTAACCTTTTACAGTTTCCTCTTTCAATTCAACAGGTGCTTCTGCCAGTAGCTCAGCATGCTCAAGATAGCGCTTAATATGGTGAGCCAGCATGCCACCATGATAACCATCCATCACACGATGATCAAATGTACCAGTCAGAGGTAAAATCTTACGAATCACAATTTTACCATCTCGAACGACTGCTTTATCCTCTTCTTTACCCATGATAATAACCGCAGGTAACTTCGATCCTGGGAATAATGCGGCAAAACCCATGCTCAAACCATGCGAACCAATATTTGAGAGAAGGATGGAACCAAACGCATTGTGCCCAAGCCCCAGGGACTTGATTTGAAAGCCAAGCGAATTGGTGATAAAACGGAATAAGAGAAAGACCATGCGACGGAATGGCCAGGGAATTTTTGCCATAAAAGATTTATTTTCCATGGTAGCATTGTCATCACCACTGCGTGCCTTTGCAGCTCGGCTACGAATTTTTTCGGCAATCTCGAAAACCGTCATTTTATGGGCATCGTATATCTTTACGCTGCTCATTTCTTTACCACCGTGCATGTTAACGGCTACAGTAACAATCACTTCATCACGTTGGACAACTTGGCCCCGCTTCACAAAGGCATTCATTTCGGGAATATCCCAGCCAATGGTCCGGCCAATAGCGCCAGTTACCAGATGGGTCATTGTAATACGTCGACCCTCTGCCCTGTTCGCCATAATCATCTCCCATGCATCAGTGACATCAACTTCGAGAATACCATAGATTTTACCCTCATTGGGTGCACCGTATACCGCTGTAGAAATGGTTCTCCAGGGACTATTTAATTTTTTCATGCTTCCAAGATAGGGATTATATAAAAACAACCAATCCCAAATAAGGTATTTCTAAAAACCTGCACATAAGCTTGAAATTGTTTTGCCCTCGCTGGGGACAAAACTATATTGCCTCGCTTTTTTATCCCGACAATTTGATTTGGAGGGATAACCACGGCGAAGCTTGAAAAGCGAAGACGGGTATTTAAGAGATATTCAGATTTGTGATCTTAGGCTTCAGTTTTTTTGACATGGCCGCGTAGCTCAGTTGGTAGAGCAGTTGACTTTTAATCAATTGGTCGTAGGTTCGATTCCTACCGCGGTCACAACCTTTTCATAGTCAAACGTATTTAAAATTAACGAGATACTGCTTTTACCAGAAGGTAAGTTAACTCTGTGCATCCCGGCGTAGCTGAAAGTATAAAGCGATCACATGCCTCCATTCAAAATTGCAGAACATTTTCCATGAGTACACCTTCATAGGTATATGTATTACGTAGTATAAACTTTATCGATCACAATACTGGCCGAACTAACCCTTTACTTTATTGATTTTCACACTTGTTGATTGTATAGACATGTTTAATTTCTAGTTAAACGACAAAAGGAATAGGTTATTATGAAAAATTCAGAACCATCAAATCGAATTTTTAGCCAACTAATAGATATCGTTATTTCTATTCTCGTCACAAGCTTTATTCTCGGTTTGGGGGTGAAATTGTGGGACGAGTATGTCGGTTTAGGTGGATTCTTGAAAGATATTATGGGAATCTTAACTATCTCTATTCCGATTCCATTCTGGGTAGCAGTCCTATTAGGGGTAGGCTTGAGTATATCTTTTTACAGAGAGCGTATTGCTTATCGAAAGTTTTTTTCACCTAAGAAATAGGTCTTGGGGACCGTAATTATATAATTCAGCAATCCGGTACAGGTGCAAAATTGGGGCAGTCCATGGATTCCCCCAGGTACCCACCATGTCAGGGTTTCAAACCCGGGATCCCATTTATTTACCCTGCTTTAGTCTCTACTAATCTTACCAAGAAGGAGTAATTCCCTGGTCGATCTAAAGAGAGTTGTCTACTGAAGGGGACTCGCGTGTATGCAGACATCGTTGATGATATTCAACGATAGTATCTATTTGATCACCACTCATCTCATCAACGAGTTTGAATTTTTCTTTTATGGACAGTGAGCGGTACTTTTTGAGGGGACAATTGGGCAGTGCCTTTAATAATGGGCATTCAATCATTAATCCTTTTACCCAGATTACCCGGTTTTCAATTGAAAGGTGTCGCATTAAAATTCCCCCTGGTTTGTTCAATCACCTTCTTACAAATTGCTAACTGAAACAGCCCGTCAGAGAAACCTGAGAGCTTAAGCGTTTCCCGCAGTAAGATATTTTGTGCGATTTACAATTCCGGAATAAGCCAATTCAAGATTCTTAGCCAGGTGCTTCTTGTTATAATTATTCAACTTATAGTGATACTTAAGCATATCTTTCTCAAAACAATCGTTTATTTCAACCCAGCTTTTATCCCTGTGTAATCTGGAGTATTGCTGTAGACCTTCTACATAGTTTTCAGCAGGGATTTCCACATCACTCTTACGGAAATTTGGAAAAGTAATGCCTCGACTTCTCAAACGTTCAGTGGCTGAATAAAATGAGGATGCTGGAAAATCCAGCGCTTCCAGAGTCTTATTCCCCACCCCAGTATTCAAGTAGTGATAGAGAAATAAATTATAGTGAAACAGATCCTTAATTTTCACCCAATTCAATTCCCGTGAAAAGGCAAACAAATCTTCATTGGCCGATTCTGCCACCTCTCCTGGAAAGTGCTCCTCAAGAAAGACAACATACTCGTTGATTACTCTATGGCGATCCTTATTGACGAAAATACCCCTTTTCGACAGAGCCATGACAGACCCGAAAGCCTGCTGGTAATAGAAATATGCCTTGGTGATATCGGCTTTTTCACGATGATATATTTTCCCCATCAGGATACAGGCACCAGCTAATTCTGAAGAAATGGAAAATTGCTGACTCACCTCAATACTGGCTTTGGCTGCTTCCAATGCTTGATCTGCTTCTCCAACAATGAGGTGTAATTCTGCAAGCTTCGATTGAATTCTTGCTGTAAAATTTGCATTGTTAACTTTTTCAAGTAAATCCTGAAAGTATCTAATTGCCTCTATATTTCTGTTCTGATTGACCAGGAGACAACCGCGGGTAAAATCGATATTCCAGTGAAGATACTGAAACCCATGCAAGGCTGCCATTTCATGCGCCTTATCCAGGTGAGAACTCGCATCAGCCATATTCTCCTGCTTAAGCAGTTGAATTGCCACGCCAAAGTGGGCTTGAGATTCCATGACTGACATCTCATATTTGTTGAAATAAGCGATGCATTGTAGCCATTTCTTAAGCACAAACTTTTGATTTAATTCAGAATCCAACACAAGATATTGATAGGCAATCATTTGTTTCATTTTATTTGAAGAAGTGATACTGCGCGCTTTTTCCAGAAATCTATAGGCGGCGTTTAGATCCCCCACTTGATTAAAAAATCCAGCATATTCATAGTAAAAATAAGCAAGAGCACCCTCCTGCTGCGAACCCTGGTTGAGTACACTGATTTTCCCTGCGACTTGCTCATATAGCTCGATGGCAAAGGTATAATTGCCTTCAAGTGCAGCGATTTTCGCATAGGTTATTTTTTGTAGAGCCTCTAACATTCGATTTCGTCGATCCGAGATTTTACCTTGATCTAACATCAAGGCTACCTTCTCTTCACTAAGGAATCCAATTTCACCTAACAACGCATAGCATTCCGCAGCGTGGAATTTTTCCACTGCGTCACCTGCTTCGCTGGTTCGGTTTAATTCGTTGCTCAGAAGAATCTGCCGCTGTGCCATGCTTCCTCCAACTCATCCATTTTTTTAATTTTGAGATCTTGCCACTTCTAATGATCAAACGTTTTGTGGAAAACCCCCAAAATTTTGTTCTATGGCTATGAAAGTTAATTTGTTAACTGACTGTTAACAATCATATTGCTGAAATTAAGCTATAATAAGTAAAATAAGAGGGCTAAACATGATAAAAGTGCAATATTTCTTATATTATATAAAATATTTTATGGCTTTAATTTGACTGCACTGCACATTTTTGTTGCTCATCACCTGGAATCCAGAGTCAGCCCAGGCGAGGGAGCAATAATTCCAATCCAATCTCAGCCCCCTTCATCCTTTTTCCATGCGGCTTTCCATTTATATTTCCAGCCACACATGGTAATGATATAAGTATGCTGAAATAAATTATGGGACCAATTATGTCAGAGAATATGCTCACCGAGATTCAAGAATTAGAAACTGTCTTCAGTACTGATGAAGGCACAGTAAAAGCAGTCGATAAAGTTTCTTTCAGTCTTGAGAAAGGTCGTACCGTTGGCGTTGTGGGTGAATCAGGCTCGGGCAAATCCGTTACATCCCTCTCTCTTATGCGTTTAATCCCCAATCCTCCAGGAAGAATTGTGGGCGGTCGACTTAAATATCATTCCAGATCAAAAGGTCTTGTCGATTTGACCGAAGTTCCGGAAAATGAGATGCGGGAATTTCGAGGCAATGAAATTGCCATGATTTTCCAGGAGCCCATGACCTCTTTAAATCCTGTTTTCACCTGTGGAAACCAGGTTATGGAGGCACTCATCCTGCATCAAAAGATGAGTAAGACTGAAGCACGATCCCGCACCCTGGAATTATTTAAGGAAGTCGAACTCCCGCGTCCTGAGAAAATAATTGATTCATATCCTCATCAGATTTCTGGCGGCCAGAAACAGCGTGTGATGATCGCTATGGCCATGTCATGTAACCCGCAAATTCTCATTGCTGATGAGCCCACGACGGCACTGGATGTAACTGTCCAGGCCACTATCCTGGATCTGATGCGCCGACTACGGGACAGCCACGACATGGGTATCATCTTCATCACCCATGATCTGGGTGTTATTGCAGAAATCGCTGATCATGTTGTCGTGATGTACAAGGGCAAGATTGTGGAACAAGGTTCGGTTTGGGAAATATTTTCGGACCCCCAGCACCCCTATACTAAAGGATTACTCGCCTGTCGCCCACCTCTGGATAATAGATTAAAGCTTCTCCCCACCATGGCTGACTTCATGTCAGAAAGTGAGGATGGGGAAATGCTTGAAATTAAAAAATCTGTGGATGAAACCATTCATGACCTGATTATTACGCCTGAGGAAACTGCTCAACGTCATGAAAAACTATACGCCCAGGAGCCCATCTTAACTATTAAGAATCTGAAAACATATTTCCCTATCCGTGAAGGCCTATTTAGTAAAGTAGTGGATCATGTTAAGGCTGTGGATGATGTTAGTTTTGATGTTTTTCCTGGCGAAACCCTGGGTCTGGTTGGTGAGTCAGGCTGTGGCAAAACCACTCTGGGCCGTACCATTCTTCGCCTTATTGAGCCTACTGCCGGCAATATTATCTTCCACAACAATGATATCACCAATATTTCCGGTGATGATCTGCGCGATATCCGTAGAAGGATACAAATCATTTTTCAGGATCCCTACTCTTCCTTAAATCCAAGAATTACTATCGGCTCGGCCATTTTAGAGCCCATGCAAGTTCACCAGTTACATGGTGATGATCAGAATCGCCGACAGAAAGTGCAGGAGTTATTGGAGAGAGTTAAACTCGACCCAGCCCACTATAATCGCTATCCTCATGAATTCTCCGGTGGTCAGAGACAACGTATATGTATCGCCCGAGCACTGGCCGTACAACCCGAGTTTGTCATCTGCGATGAGTCTGTTTCAGCTTTAGATGTATCCGTTCAAGCCCAGGTTTTAAACTTACTGAACGAACTCAGAGACGAATTTGGACTAACCTATATATTCATCTCCCACGACCTCTCAGTGGTAAAATTTATGTCAGACAGAATGGTGGTGATGAACGAGGGTAAAGTGGAAGAGATGGGAGATGCTGATAGTGTTTATCAAAATCCTCAGACCGAATACACCAAACGTTTAATCGCGGCAATCCCACGCGGAGATCTGAAGGATATAAAAAAATCCTACCTATCCAGAAAGGCTGAATAGATAGGATTCATTTTGAAGCCCTCCAGGCAATTGCCTGAAAGATTGAAACTATTTAGTTCCGGCTTTTTTAAGCTTTTTATCTACCTCCTCGATGACCTTGTCAAAGGCTTCTTGCTGAAGATCTTGAGTAGCATCATCAAGTTTTTCCATGGCTGGACTCAACTGATTCTTTATCGTACCCAAAGGATCATCCTCAGTAACATAGATAAAAACCCCATAGGCCAGTACCACAAACATCAAAATCATGAATAGTTTGAATACCTTCTTCATCAAAAATATCAATAATCCGATACCAACAAACGCTGCAATTCCCATGTAGAGCTTGTTGCTCATTAGCAGATCCAAAATATCCTGCATTATGTATTCCTTTTATTCAAGAATGAAGTAACCGTATGTCCCCTTAAGAAGGACTTTTTGCTTACATCATCAAGGTTAAAATTTGATTTCACACGATGTTAACAATGACCTCAGAGAATCAAAATAAAAACTAAATCGAATTTAGGGGTCTTTATATCTCAGACGTTTTTTTCAAGCGCATGGGTTTGAGTTCCATTTTGCACTCAGCACATCTTCCTGGTGCTTCGTGACGAACATGGCTGTGAATTTCCATAGGACAACCATAATATTCCATCTTTTCTGCAGTTGTAATAACGCCAGGAACTAAGGTCATATTACATTCGCTACAAGTCCCCGGTTCAGAGCTGTGAATATTTTTGTGGGATTCCATAGGGCAGGTGTAATAGATTATTTTTTCTGCCCCGGTTGATGCTTTGCCCATTTCCGCAGCAGCATGTTGATCATGCTTCATTTCTGGTACTTGTTTTTCACCTTTGCATCCAATAGCAAAAACCGATACGATAGCTACCATTAATAAATATTTCATAAATCTCCTCTTTCTTCGTTTATTGTTGATCAATTATTTACTGTATCACATCAGGGCACAATCAATTCCATCCAGCATCATATGCACCAGCAAGCCGATTGAAATCACCCGCGTTTTTTCAGGGAATATTAATAGTACATAGACTCCTATGGCCCAAAATGAATGTAGTGGATGAAAACCTAAACTGCACCTGGCAGGATCATATACCGGTTCAGCCAAAAAATGATCCAAATCCACTAACATTGTGGCGGACATCATTGCCCAGTAATACCACCAGCTCCTGGCTGGGCGCATGAATTTGCTTATCCACGGTGCTATTACCGCTGGAACAAGGAAATGAGCCAGGATGTGAAGAATACCTCGCATTAGTTAGAGAACAGACTCCCCAGGAACCCTTTTTTTTGCGTGCCCTACTCAGGATTGAATCCTGAATTTCTAATAATTTCAGCTGTTTCTTCAGGTGTGAGATCACCACTGACCGAAACCTGTTTTTTCGATAATTGAATGTCAACTGTTTCAATGCGCGTATCTGCCTCCAAACCTTGTCGGATTGTGGCCACACAACCATTGCAATTCATATCGTTTACTTTAAAGACGTGCTTTTCCATATTATCACTCCCTTACCTCGAGTAGCTATTTTTTTATCTAAAACCCGAAAATGTAACCAGGAAATTTCCATCCCTTACTTTTCCGTTGATTCCAAGATTATCAATATGACCTCGACATGCTTAAATTCACTACTTTTTATTTTCCGTTAATAGACGTCTCTCGGCTAATATCACGTATAAAACTGGGACGACGAATGTATTGCTAATTGCAAAAAGCATCCCTCCAAACGACGGGATTGCCATGGGGACCATGACATCAGCTCCTCTTCCGGTTGAAGTTAGAACCGGTATCAAGGCCAGTAATGTTGTTGCTGTGGTTAGCATGGCCGGGCGGATACGCCTCTTGCCCGCTAGAATAGCAGCGGCTTGAATCTCTTTACGTGTCGTTGGTTTAAGCTCCTTAAACTGTTGATCGAGATAAGTCGAAATTAACACCCCATCATCTGTCGCAATGCCAAATAGTGCTAGAAAACCTACCCAGACTGCAACACTCAAATTGATCTCATGGATTTGAAATATTTCTCGAAAGTTCAGACTGCCCAGAGAAAAATTCATAAACCAGGGTTGCCCATATAACCAGATTAGGGTGAATCCCCCAGCCCAGGCAACAAATATTCCTGAGAATACGATGAGTGTTGTGGAAGTACGTTTGAACTGTATGTACAGAATCACAAAGATTGACATCAGGGCGAGCGGAAGCACAATCCGCATTCTCTTGGTCGCTCGAACCTGGTTTTCGTAGGAGCCTGTAAAGTCAAAACTTACACCGTCAGGAACCTTGAGTTCACCTCCATCAATTTTACTGTCTAAGTATGCTCGAGACTGTTCAACTACATCTACCTCTGCAAAGCCATCGACCTTATCAAAAAGGACATATGAGAGCAGAAAAGTATTCTCACTTTTGATGACTTGCGGTCCTCGGGTATAGCGAATGGTCGCCAACTGTCCCAATGGAATCTGTGCCCCAGAGGGTGTTGGGACCAGGATTGATTCAAAGCTCTCATCATTCTCTCTGAATTCATGCATATATCTAACCCGGATGGGATACCGTTCACGACCCTCTATAGTCATCCCAACCTGTTTTCCACCGATCGCTACGGCAATAACCTGCTGAACATCGCGGATAGACAATCCGTACCTGGCAATTGCCCGTCGATGAATGTCGATTTCAAGATATGGTTTACCGACAATACGATCAGCAAAAACTGCACTGGCTTTTACCGATGGGATTTCTTTTAGATAATGTTCAAGCTCCAGTCCAAATGCCTCCATCGTAACTATATCGGACCCATGTACTCGAATGCCCATGGGGGCTCGCATACCACTTTGAAGCATAACAATACGGGCAGCAATAGGCTGCAATTTTGGGGCGGAGGTGGTGCCCGGTAGTTGGGCAACCTTAACCAGTTCATCCCAAATATCCTGATTATTCCGGATGTGGCTACGCCATTGTCGAAATGGTTTCCCATGACTATCCAGGATCAATTGGTCATTTGAATCTCTGACAAAGTGGTCATCGTCATCAACTTCGAATTTGAGTGTATTCCCTGATGCATCCTGAATGTATTCAGATTTATAGGTAACGACCGATTCGACCATAGAAAGAGGTGCTGGATCCAGGGCCGTTTCAGCGCGACCAATCTTCCCTACGACGTTCTCGACCTCAGGGATTGAGTATAGAGCCCGATCCAGAGTTGAGAGAACATCCAGTGATTCCTCCATGCCTGCATGAGGCATGGTAGTGGGCATATACAGAAAGGAGCCTTCATCCAGATCAGGCATAAATTCCCGGCCTAATCCTGGAAAAACATGCACCATTTTTTGGTAGGGTCGGCTCTGTTTGATCACATCAGGTGACCAGCCAAATATCGTATCAAAACCGAGCCAGGCATTCAACCCAACCATCAACAGAATTGAGGGTAGCAGCAGTGCAAATCCACGATTTTCCAGCATCCACAAAAGGACTTTTGGATACACCCCAGTAAAGGTCTTGATCAGACCCAAAATGGACCCAACCAGAACAGCTACCATCAGAAAGTTCACGATAACACCATATTCATAGCCTAGAGGCACCCAGGTGAGTGAGAGCAGTATGATCACATCAAAAACGAGTAAGTAGTTCAAAGTTTTTGCATGATAAAGCCAGGCATAATTTTTCAGCCACGGTTTGAGCAGTTGCAGGAGTGCAATACTGCCAAGGATCAGACCGATGATAATATTGTATGAAATAGCTACCCACATTGAGAGGGCAATCAGAATTGTCAGTGACAACTTCCTGGTCCACTGTTTATGACTTTTCTGTGAAAAAATAAAACTGGCAACCACAGGTAGAACCAGAATGGCCAAAACAACAGATGATATCAATGCAAAAGTCTTGGTGTAAGCCAGCGGTTTGAACAACTTGCCCTCTGCACCTTCCATAGTAAATACTGGCAGAAAGCTGATGACCGTGGTAGAAACTGCCGTAAGAATCGCCGGTCCCACTTCCCTGGCACCTTCTAAAATCCGGTTGATAACATGTGGCGACTTCTGGTCGTTTTCAATTTTCTTGAGGATATTTTCGGTCATTATTATGCCCATATCCACAATGGTTCCAATCGCAATTGCTATACCTGACAAGGCCACAATATTTGCATCAACATGGAATAATTTCATGCCTACAAAAGTGATCAGAACAGCAGCCGGCATCATCATGCTGATCAGGATTGAAGCTCTGAGATGCATGAGTAATACGAGAATTACAATCAGTGTGATGATAATTTCTTCTCGCAAGGCATGATTCAAGGTTCCCAGAGTCTCATAAATAAGACCGGACCTATCATAAAAAGGGACGATCTCAAGTTGTGAGACACTACCATCCGCCAGGGTTTTTGAGGGAAGTCCCGGTGATATTTCTTTGATCTTGGCCTTGACAGCATTGATTGTCGCCAGAGGATTTTCGCCATAACGGGTCACAACGACGCCACCAACAACCTCAGAACCCTGTTTATCCAGAGCACCACGACGCAAAGCTGGACCAAAACTGACATGCGCCACATCTGCAATTGTAATGGGAGCATTATCAATGACCTTCAGGACAGTTACCTCAAGATCCTCCAAACCTTTGATAAAGCCCAAACCACGAATCATATATTCGACTCGATTGACTTCTACTGTACGTGCGCCAATCTCATTATTTGCATCCTTAACGGCCTTAAAGACCTGCATAAGTGAAATTCCATAGTGGCGCAGTGCCTGAGGATTCACATCAATCTGATATTCTTTGACAAAACCGCCGACGGAGGCTACTTCTGCTACACCATGGGCTGTAGACAGTCCATATTTTACATAATAATCCTGGATTGAGCGCAATTCATGAAGATCCCAGCCACCGGTTAGCTGTCCCTGCTCATCTCGGCCCTCCAGTGTATACCAGAATACTTGACCCAAAGCAGTTGCATCCGGCCCCAACATCGGCTTGACCTCATCAGGCAATGTCCCCGCTGGAAGTGCATTCAGTTTCTCAAGAATGCGACTTCTTGACCAATAAAAATCCACACCTTCATTAAAGATCACATAGATGGTAGAAAACCCGAACATGGAGAATGAACGTACTGTTTTGACTTCCGGTGTGCCAAGTAGTGCCACGGTCAGGGGATAAGTTATCTGATCCTCAATATCCTGTGGCGATCGTCCAGCCCATTTTGAAAATACAATTTGCTGATTTTCACCAATATCGGGGATGGCATCCACTGGTACAGGAGAACGATTTATGCCTGGAATCTCCCAGTCAAATGGAGCTGATAGAAGTCCCCAGATCATGATTGAAACAAATATGATCAGAGTTATCAGCCTATTTTCTAAGGGCACTCCGATTAAGCGATCGAGAAAGTTTGATTTAGCCATGTTGATGACCTACTGGTGCAGCTACTGGAGCTTCATCGCCACTCATCATGCTTTTTTTTCCGGCGATTTGCATGGCACTATCAATTTTAAAATTCCCATTAGAAACGACTAGCTCGCCAACTGCCAATCCGCTTAATACGATATATTCATGCCCTACTCGAGGTCCTAAAACAATCTCTCTCATTGCGAACTGAATCGATTCACTTTCACTGGTTTGCACATAAACCAATGCACGACTACCTGTTTTCAATACGGAACTTGCCGGGATGAGTAATGCGTGAGTGGCCAATGTCTGAACTCCGCCGATTTCTTGCAAGGGTACCAGATCCATACCGCAGATGGAGCAATCTCCTCGGTGATTTTCCACCACTTCAGGGTGCATAGGACAAGCCCATTTTCCACTCAGATCAGGGGTAACAACCTGGCCATTCCCATTCAGCATTACTGAAATTGATGCTTCAGCCAACATTCCAGGCTTCAATAGCCGCTGCTTATTGTCCAGTACTGCTCTTACAGTTACACTACGTTTCTCAGGATTTACGAGTGGATCAATGTATGAGATATGAGCACTGAATTCCTGGCCAGGCAAACCTGCGACTGAAAATGAGAGTTCCTGACCATAGGTCAGCCAGGGTAGATCCTTCTCATAGGCTTCAAGGATTAACCAAACTTTTGATAAGTCAGCAATTGAATATATCTGCTCGCCTGTTTTGACATACTTACCCTCGATAGCATTTTTCTGAATAACGATCCCCGTTATAGGACTGTTAATCTGCAATACTGACTGGGCTTTGCCAGTGCTGGTGATGGACTTTATCTGTGCCTTACTCAAACCAAGCAGTTTGGTCTTTTCCACCACGGCTGCATAGGTTGCCAGTGAAGTTTTTTGAGTCGCAGGACTTTGACCTGTACGGTTTTTCCTGCTGTAAGCCTGGAGTAATTCACTTTGGGTCGAATAGAGTTCTGGACTATATATTTCCAGCAAATGATCACCTTTATTCACTCGAATTCCGGTGTAATCCACATACAGGTGTTCCAGTCTACCCGGAAACCAGGCGGCAATATTTTTAACCCGCGTTTCATCATAATCAATCTTGCCTGACAGGTGAAAATCACTGTGGGCCATACCATGACGGACTGGTGTAGTCGAAATTTGAGCTAATTTAATTGCTGCTGCAGATAGACTGATCTCTTCGAAAACTCCTGTGTCCTGCTCAACAGCTAATGGAATTAAATCCATAAAACAGATCGGGCATTGTCCAGCCTCATCCAGTTTAACCTGGGGATGCATGGAGCAGGTCCACGTCGAGCCCTTTTCATGGTCGACATGTCCATCAGTAAAATTTTCACCTGTTGAATCCCCTGAGAAAAGAAAACCTCCCAGAGTAATTCCCACGATAAGCACCAATCCCATCATTAGACCTGAATTCAGCCTAAACTTCCTCATCTTCTCAAAATATATATTTTTTGATAAATCCATTTTACTCACCCTCTAAATAGGCTATTGTGATATTTTGTATTTCAGCCGAATATTGAGCTTTTGCCAAACGCAGTCTCAGGTTTAACAATTCTTGTCGTGTCTCTGTTAAGGCTTCTATATCAGCACTCTGGCTGATATAAGCTTGCTCAGCAACCTGGACGATCTCTTCTGATTTAGGAATCAATACATCTGTAAATAAAGCAATCTGTCGTTGATTCTCAGCCAATTCTGATAGTGCTATGGCATGTTGCATCCTCAGTTGAATTTCTGCATGGTTTCGAAGTGCTTGAGCCTGCTCAACTTGATACTTCGCTACATTAACTGCTGATCGTTGCTTACCCCAATTCCAGATCGGTATGGAGAAGCCCATCGAAAAGATAATTGGGTCCTGCCCACTCTCTGGTATTGCACTACCATCGACTACTTTTTCCCCGGTAAAAATGTAATCCAGACCCATTCGTAAGTCTGGATAATAGTCTGCTAACGCAGCTACCTGAGCTGCTTCAGAACTTTCGATCGACTTGTCCAAACTCAATAATTTGGGATGCAGATTTGAAAACCCATGATCTGATTGGCTTACGCCTTCGAACGCAGAGCTCCCAGGAATAGCGCTGAGATCTAAAGGACCATCCAACTCAAGTAAGGCACCTAGATTAATCCGAATTCGATATAACTGGTCAACCAGGGTCAAGAGTTTCTCTGTCCACTTAAGTGATTGAATTTGAACTGATGCATAACCCTTATGAGAAATGCTTGCACTGGTATACTGTGTCGTTAATACTGCTTCGAGATCTTTGGATAGACCAGATTTCTGCGCGATGATATCAATGGAGTTTTGAAGGTATGTCGCTTCATTCCACAGTAATCTCAGATCGCGAATGAGTGTTAAGCGAATATTTTCCAATTTCTCATAGGCCTGGTCCGCCCTGGCCTGTTTGATGTCGAAATTTGCTCTTGTCTTCGAAATCCAGGGAAATGTTTGACCAATTGACAGTTTCGCATTTTGAGGTCCCTGGGCAGTTTCTACCGATTCAATAAAATATCCCATTGAGAAGGTTGGATCAGGTAGTGTGATTACCGTTTTTTGGGCGGCAACTTTCACCTTCCAATCAGCATATTGGGCGCGGAGTTGAGAATTGTTCGTAAGAACATTTTCTATGAGGTCGTCTACACTTGTAGCAGCTGATGTGAGCTTGGCGGGAGGTTTTTCCAATTGAGCATGCCATGCTGATTGTCGTTGGCTTATATCGTCACCGAGTGCAACTGAACTCAGCATAACTAGCATCAGGACTGGACTAAGTGTCCAGCATTTTTCTTTTGAACTATTTTTTAATTGATACACATTACCATCTCCAAAACAAAGCCAAAATTTACGTACAAATTCACAGAGTTAAAATATTCTGTGGGAAAATCTGAATTTGTGGAGATCTAAATGAGCAGTGGTAAATAAAGTGGGGGGGGTGCTTCGAGTATTGGAACTAAACTTGTGAGATTGACCTGTTCCTCACTACCGTATGTCTCCCCGGAGATCACAGGATTTACAGCAATATCCATATGAACATTGGAGTCTACCTTGATAAGCGGAGCCGAAATCAAGGGGACAAAGAGCGTCACATTGCAAGAAGTCATCGCCATATCACAACCCGTATCAACTTGTGTCTCGCAACATGTTACAGCCTCAACACAACAAGCAGCCTGACAATTGTTATGCGTTGGAACAAAGGGAATTATTTGCATAATCCCTATCAGGAGTAGTGTTAGAATGGCAGTATGTTTCCAGGTCTTCTTCACAGGTGGTTAATATGACTTAAGTTAGAATAGTTCCAAATTATTTTTTACAAGCAATTATTGGGACGGTCAGCTACTACAGGGGTCGCTTTTTAACCACGAAGAACGCTGAGTGCACAGAGAGGTGAATTAGTTTTAGCATCAAATCTCTTGCTATAGTTTAATTACCCCGCCTTTTAATGCGGGGGGCACTTCAACCCACATAATATGGGCTTTAGTCCAAACCCTTGGGCGTTAAAACCCCTTTTAAAAAGTACGCTAATTATCCCCGGTCTGAAGGCCATGGCAACTATCCCATTTGAAGCTAGTCGATCAGCCAGTCATACACGTTGGAGCTTCCTGCGCTTCCACCGCCACCATTCCATTCGGCTCCTTCTGCTTCCACAGGTCGGAAATCACCAATGCCTGCACCACCATGGTCATCCTGACAGCCCACGGCAATTTGGAAAGTTGCATTTTGAAGCGGTACCGGGAAAAGGTCCCGGGGTAAGCTAAACTTGATTTGGTCTGTTTCTGCATTACCTATGGCACCTGCAACAGTTCCAGGCATATACTCTGCTTCAGGTTGATGATTACTATCTACCAGTAGTACGCCACCGCTGATATACATGATCTGATCGGCTTTAAAACCCGCTTGAAATTTAGCTTGGGAATTTTTCCCCGGATCATTTGTACCAGTTGTTGGATTATAGCTGATTCCAATAGCACAATACGTCAATTGATATCCATATTCGGGATGCCAGCCAGGATCAACCAGATTCGAAAACGTGAACTCAAACTCGTAATAATTAACTCCCTGACTCACTTCAAATTCCAATATATCGGCCAGGCCGACCTCAAACTGAGGGTTTGAGGGGTATGTAAATCGAGAATTCAAGCCATGATCATCCCCTTCAGCATCAGAGAGCTTGAGGATAGATTTAGATGTCGTGCTAAACCTGATGAGCTCTTTTTCACTCAGGAGCCGATGTTCTGGTCCCATCAAGGCTGGCACTTTCCTTGTTGTATCGAGCTCACAAAAAGCCAGGCTGTTTGGAGCAGTAACAATTGCCTCACGGGTCACCATATACTCCCCAGCATCACCTGGGACCGTCCACTGCCCCATTTGCTTCTCATATTGAAGGTGCAAATCAGTCTGCTTCCAGCTTAGATCAAGGTGCGTGACCTCATCATTCACAAATAACTCAAACGAAAGATTCATCTCTGCTGTAATTGCGCGAGAGAGGTGAATATCAAATTGTGATTCAGAATCTTGGTACTCAATCTCCCATTGATCCTCACCGATGGGGTGCTTGAAAATCACTTCTCTTATGTTTTTGAGGAGTCGAGGTGCAATCGTCACATGAGCTTCCGATAAATCGGGTTGGATACCCAAAATATCCTGATAAAAACTGCGGAGGTATTCTGCCAGACTCCAGGCTTGACTAAAGGTACCTGAGAGCTGTAGCTCTCCTTCCCTGGGCCAACCATCCGTGAGTTCCGCAATGGTACCAATTGCTCCACGCTCTATTATTTGCTGTGTGAGATCGTTAAACAGTGCTTCTGCGTAGTGATATTGGTGGAACTGAATCGCTGGCGTAATAGTGGCCGCGGAATTCCAAGTCCAGATGATACCATTGTGATAGGCCGCATCTTTCACATACAGACCGGGTTGGAGATGGTAAGGATGGAAATTGGAATCATCCTGGGCCAATGATAAAACCCCCTTCCGAGTGATCAGCTGAGGCGCTAGAACCTCAAAGGTCGCCCAATCACAGGTTTCATGAAACAACCTGGGAACAAGAAATACATTTGGCCGGATTTGATGGTCCTGTGAATCGTCAGCATTTAAATGGTCAACCAGAAAGCCATCCTCGGCAGATCTATATTTTTCAAGCGCAGTATTGCACTTGTTAAGGGTCAGCTCAATCTCTTCTACCAGTACAATATCCCCATATTTCTGAGCTAGACGCCTGGTAATCTCTAATTGATCACGCCAGATAAATTGAATATCAATTGCCCGATCTCCCCGGGGACTCCAGGGGCCGTCCGGACCCTTGGCATCCATCCAGGTATCGGCATCGGCGTGTCGCAGGAGACCATCCCCGTCAACCCAGTTCATCAAGGAGCCCTCTGTGGCGCGACGAATGGCTGGCCACATCTTTTGCAAAAATTTGGCATCATTACTATATCTATAGTAATCCCACACAGATCTGACAAACCAGGGGGTTCCGTCCGTGGTATTGTAAATGATGTTATCAGGTTGAGCACGATTGGGAACCCGGCCATAATCTGGATCAAATTCGTCTTTATTTTGAAGGTCTGCGAAGGACAGTAGAATTTGTCGAGCATCTTCATATTGCCCACTTACCAGAACAGCACCGGTGAATGAAATAAAGGCATCTCGTCCCCAGTAATCATCAAACCAGGGCAGTCCGGCATAAATACCCTTCCCCACTTGTTTCATTACCAGAGCATCCAGTGAATGATGCGCCCAGAAGATGGCTTTATCCAGCTCAGGTAAATTGCTTTGGAATTCTGTGGATGTAGCTCGTGTATCAATCCGTTGCTGTCTGAGGCTGCGGGCACTTTCCATCCAACCTGGCTCCAAATCCATTTCTTGGGCTTCCTTGCTCAGAGAAACAGCAATGGCCAGACGATGTGACGCAGAATAATCAGCCCGTGGTGTCAGATATGCTGAATAAAGTGGCAAGTCAGGAGCCTCTGCAGGGAGCCAGCTCATGGCCTGAGAAAACCAGATTTTGAGGTGGGGATAGCTGGATGGAATCACTCTCATGCGATTTAAAATGACATTCAATTCCTGCTCTGATTTACTGATCTCAAAATCCGCAGGCTGATTTCCACCCAGAATAGCTGGTTGAACTGTCCAGTGCGTGGCTTGTTCTGCCTCGAGTTCTACGAGGAGCACCCGTTTTTCATCAAGAAGTGTCCAAGTCTCACGAATTCCCAGGCTGGGATAACTGCGTATGAGAGACGCTGGCGTAATAGTTACCAGAGCCTCCTCCCGCGGTAACAAGACACCCTCAACAGAAATGAACAGGTCTTCAAGATACCCACGTTTTAACGCAGTAAGTCCGTGCCAGGGAGAGCTGTTATACCCTCCTGCGCGGGTTACCCAATGTGCATCTTGTTTGTCAGTATAGGCAATCTCGCGATTGCTTCCAGGTTCAAGCTGAAAGTCGAATGATTGGAAATCAGAGGAACATGCCCATATAAGCACTAATGTAAAACCACCAAGAATTATACGGGTAATATTAAAAACGGCCACCCTCATGAATCTACTATTTCAGATAAATCATCTTGATAACGTCAGAGAATTCTCCTGCTCTAATTTGAGCCAGATATAATCCTGTCTCCACTGTTAAACCTGTGGATGACTGCCCTTCCCAGGTGATTTCATGGTATCCAGCACTCTGAGCGCTTGAAACCAGGTTAGTAACGAGCCGACCATTAATATCATAAATATTCAGCTCCAGCTCACTTGGGTTAGCCAAATAATAGCGAATGGTAGTAACTGGATTGAAGGGATTTGGATAATTCTGGTGAAGTCTGAAATCATCAGCCTGAACTAGCTCCTGATCATCCACAGATACAATGTCTGGCAAGGATGGAATCTCCACCATCTCCTGATTATCGGAAATCGTTATTATGGCCGTTCCATAGTCAGCGAGGGAGATGGTAAAATTTTGTAACTCTAAACCAGTCAACTCCACATTTATACCTGTATAGTGATTGTTCACCCAATAGGTTGAATCAAGGCTAAATCCGTTTGTGAATTTCAAATTTTGCGCAGAAAGATCCAGTGTTCCGCTCTGAGCTTGAGAAGAAAAGTTAACCACAGTGAGTCCATTTGAATTGGTATATGGACGTAAAAATGCATAAAGAATGCCGTTCCCTGTTCCTACACGATCGAAATCTGATTCATCGGAATCATCTACATTGCCATCATAATTTGTATCCTGCTTATGCTGCCAGAAAGCTGGGAATTGTGCCCTGATTTGTGCCAATTTTTGATAGTGAGGTGTCAACAGGTCTCTGCCCTCAAATTCCCAGTCAATTACCCCTCGTCTACGATCGTTGAGATCTGGCTCACCAGGAGCTCCCATGCCCTTGCCCCAGCCCACTTCCTGACCATTGGAAATCATGGGAATACCAGGTGCCGTAAGAATCACTGATGCCATGGGCATCGTTTTTACAAAGGAATTGTATTTATAGCTGATGCGATCTTCATCCTGGGATTCCATAAAGCGCAAATAGTAGGAGTTTTCACCTGGGTAATACCCCCCATTATTCAACTCGTTATGTAAAGTGTTAACACTACTCGAGGAAAAACTAAAATTCCGAATGGCATTGAAATATGTTTTAAAATCATAGGCCGCATCCAATCCACCGCCTTGATCAGAATAGATCGATTCAGTTCCAGCCCCTGTGCCATCATCTTCGCCTAATAAAAGGATATCTGGTTTGATGTGCTTCAGAGCTTCACGCACCGGCACACCCATATTTGTTTCTCCGTACTTCCGGTTGGGACCCCAATAGACATCGTAGCGATACCCATCGATTCCAAATTCTTCCATCCAGTATTCATAGACACCAGTCATATACCGCCGGGCATCCAGATCACGCCAATCCCAATTGAGTAATCTTTCGCTAAAACCACAATAATAGTAAATCCCTTCAGGTGTGAAACAATCTCCAAGACCATTGGCATTGTGGGGGATGTATTCGCTTTGATAATAGTGCCAATACTGGGATGCTTCACCATATGTAGCTGCTTCTTCAGCAAAGGGATGGACATCCCCACTATGATTAGGCGTCACATCCTGAATCACCTTAAGGTCCAAATCATGGGCTGCACTTACAAAATCCTTATAATCCTGGTCAGTGCCATATGATGACTCGACATGCATGAAATCTTCAATGTAATAGCCAATATTGATCTGATTATCCACATCCCCGGGAATCTCCATTACTGGCAACACCCAAATCGTATTAAAACCCATGGCGGCGATATAATCCAAATTGGGAATAGCTGAAGCTATGGTTCCTTCTGGTGTAAACGCTTTGAAGAATAAAAGGTAGATACGACTATTTTTAACCCATTGTGGATTGTCTTCAAAATGACCAACATTTATGGATTCACCATCTTGCTCCACAAAGAAGTAGCCCTGAGTCGAATCCGCCTCTCCTGCTTCATCTTCAACCCTTAATGACACATAATATTCGCCCGGGGTGGTGGGTCTTGTAATGATTTCCTGATTAGCAGTCAATCCCTGTAGACCAAGGCTCTCAGGATTACGTGCATCACCACTCCATTGATAAGTCAAAACGCCCCCATCAGGATCCTGGCTGTTAGCACCGTTGAGAATCAGCATAGCACCAGTATCACTAATATCCAGAGTGGCCACGGGTTCATGATCAACCCTTTTCAGAATAGGTAAAATTGTTGAACTCTCTTGAGAACCATCAATGATGGCCTGAATCTGGAAATTATTTTCATCATCAATCAAGTCGATGGTTGTATCAATGATTCCATCCACTACTGAAACATTCCAGATCTCTCCAGCTCTAGATAACTCTGCTGAATGAACGTCCGCATTCATACCACCATCAATATCATATATGGCTCCCATAATGTGCCAACTGTCTTTCCATGTCTGTGCGGGCAGGGTAAGGAATTGAACTTCATCTGCCTGAACCGAAAAGCTGGTTGTATCACTATGCGAGTCACCATTCAGGGTTGCGGCAGAAATAACCAAAGAATGTTCACCATCTCCTAAGGCATCTGGCACTATAAGACTGAATCGATGTGTTATGGAATCATAGGCAGAACCAATATTAGTATAGGTAACCGCCCCAATGCTCAAAGCGATAGTGGATGTATCAAGCTCAGTAGCAGTGGAAGGGAATAAATATGCTGATATCTCCGGAAATCGAGTACGAACCACCGTAACGGTTGGCGTAGAGTTCGGTAACAGTAAGTGTATTGTCGGGTCATTGATGGGCAAAAATGTATTATTATTATCAGATGAGTTTTGACGTGGATTCAAGGGGTCAGAGAACCAATCACCATCATGAAATTTGTATTGATACGCACCGGGGACGCTGTTTGGTGCTGGTAGAGGGTTGGGACCACCCACTCTCAATCGAATCGTTTTTGACCAGGTATTCTCAGATGCATTATTGATCATCTGAGAAGCTGCAGATGAGGGATTCCACCCATTAAACTCACCAGGAACATGTACATCGTTTGGATTATTCATTGGATAATAGTAGAAGGTGACATCAACACTATCCTGTGCAAACCCCAGCTGTGTAATAATGGTTATGAGAAAAATAGTAACTAGCTTTTTCATGATTGACCCCGAAAATCTTAATTGAATTGTTTTGTAATGCATTACTTAAGGTTAAAAGCTTATTTAACCACAGCGAAGTGGTGTGGTGACAGTAAAAATTGGCCATCTTCGTTGAGAGGCAAATTACCCAGGAGGACTTCCTCAATTCCATCTGCTTTAAACTTGAATTCTGCATTAGAAAAATTAAAAAAGACCAGAATTGGACCATGTTTATAGGCCATAATTAGGCGCTGGTTGTCGGCAATGATAATTTCGAATGTATCATCTGGTTTTATCCAGATTTTTCTCAGTTTCAAAACCTCTGCCATTGATTTCTCCAACTCTCGATCTCCAGTATCCCAATCAATTTTGTCATCAAGATGGATATCGATTTGTGAATCAGCACCGATTTCCTGACCAGCATGGATTAAAGGATTGCCCTTCATTAAGGCCACAAAAGCCCAGGCTGTAAGGTTTAGATTCTCATCTGGAATCAGAATGTGGGAACGGGTCTTGTCATGGTTCTCGGTAAAACGCATTCTCATAGCACCCTGGGGATATTGAAATTGCTCCATTTCATAAGATTTTTTGATCTCTGAGGGATCAGCATTGCCCTGGGCCAATTGGGTGATTCCACCCCAGATATTCCAGGAATAGGTCATATCATGTCCACTTAAATGAAGCTCTGGTCTAGCACCCTCAGCCAAAAAGAAGACCTCAGAGTTAATGTCCTGACAATAGGTCTTGGCTTCGGCCCAGAATTCATACGGCACCAGCTCTGCGACATCAAAACGAAAACCATCAACCCCGGTTTCCTGCAGCCACCACCCCAACATCTCTATCATCCATTTCCGTAACTCAGGCTTACTATAATCAAGATCTACCGTATCCCACCAGTCAACATTTGGCGGAACCATTTCTCCAGCTTCATTTTTCATATACCATTCTGGATGCTCTTCAATCAGTGGATTATCCCAGGCCGTATGATTCAGCACCATATCCAGAATAATGTGCATTCCTCTCGCATGAACCGAGTCCACCAGGGCTTTAAATTCATCCATCGTTCCAAACCGAGGATTGACTTCATAATAATTCTGGACTGCGTAAGGAGAGCCCACTGCGAATTTGTGGTTTTTTTCGCCAATGGGATGGATTGGCATCAACCAGACTAGATCAATCCCCAATGCTTGAATACGATCCAGGTCGGCAGTAACTGCCTTAAAACTTCTGTCATCACTATGCGACCGCACAAAGATTTCATATATATTTGCATCTCTGGACCATTCAGGGGCTTCGGGAGCATTATGTTTACTTGCTTCACTACGCAATAAATCGATCTCATCCAGATAGGGTTCCAGATAGACTGCTCCGGGAATACCACCTGGACCGGCAATATCCTCAATGCGGAGTACCAGTTGGTGGACTTTGCCATCGGTTAATTTATCACCGATATCGAAATAGAACTTGATATTGTAACCCATTTGTTTCCCAAATAGTCGTCCATCCAACCACACAACTGCATTGTCATCGATGGAATCAAAAACAAGTGCGAGATTGTAACCAGCTGGAATATTTCTAGCCTGTATCTGGGTAGAATACCAGGCAAAGCCATCATATTCTCCATCAGCCCATACTCCAGGTACCTCGGTAGATTCCCACATGGATCTGTCATAATCGTTATCAAACCAACCTTCTCTTAGACCGACACGACTTGAATCATATTTCAAGACCCAGGGAGCTTCTAATAATTGTGATTCGGTTGTGAGTGTTTCACATCCGGAGAATAGTAACACTCCCATTATAAGCAGAATGATGAGATGTAAGTTTTTCATGGATATTCCTAATCGATTGAGATAGCTAGCCTTTGACCGACCCCAGAGTGAGACCGCCGATCAAATATTTTGTGAGAAAGAGGAAAAGAGCGATGGCAGGTACTGAGACTATCATGGCACCGGCAGCGTATAGACCCCACTCTGTAGTCATATTCGCCTGGAAGGATTTCAATCCGATGGGCAGGGTGAACATTTCCTCGTACCAGAGAACCTGGGCTGCAACGATGTACTCTGTCCAGGCGGACATAAAAGAAAATAGAGCTGTAATCACCAGAGCAGGAGATGCCAGGGGTAGAATAATTTTATAAAAAGCCATAAATCTGCTGGCACCATCTATGCGAGCAGCTTCTTCCAGTGAATAGGGAATGGTATCGTAGTAACCCTTCATCTGCCAAACGCAGAATGGTAGGGCAGTTGAAGAATATATCACAATCAAACCAAGATATGTGTTTATCAAATGGAGACTGGAAAGCATGATAAAGAGGGGCAACAGAAGCATGGTGGCTGGAAACATCTGGGTAACCAGGAGACTGAGAAGACTTGCTTCTCGGCCAGGGAAGCGAAAGCGGGACAGCGCGTAGCCCGCAGTCGAAGCCAGGGCAACACCTGTTATTACCACAGTAACTGTAACCAGGATAGAATTCCATATCCAGGTCCCGAAGGGGTGATCCACAAAAAGTTTGATGTAATTATCAAAAGTCCAGTCATCTGGAATAATCGATAGGCTCTCTGTCAACAGATTATCACCCGGTCTAATGGATATAGTAATAACTCGCAGAATAGGATAAATAGACCACGCCACAGCCACTAATAGTATACTGTAGATCATAATGTACTGGAGAGGTGATGTCTTTTTCATATCTCTTATCTACTTAGTCGAATAATCATATTATATGCACCTTTTTTCACAACGAAAAAAACGAAAATTACGAATGGGGTCTCTATATTATTAGTTCGTATCATTCGTCAAGTTCGTTGTAAAGCACTCCTACTTCTAACTTCTAACTTCTAACTTCTAACTTCTAACTTCTAACTTCTAACTTCTAATATGCCGTTTCAGTGGCTTTATTTTTTTGCATAAATTTCACGGAGAACAAGGCCAGCATGAGAAATATCATAAAACTGAATGCCGCAGCATATCCGTATCTATACAGGTTAAAAGCTGCACGATACACAAAACTTACCAGGATATGCGTCTGATCACCTGGTTGTCCACCATTCGATACCAGCCAGACCACATTGATGTTATTGAAGGTCCAGACTATACCCAAAGTAATGGCAGGTATCATGACGGGTTTCAGAAGCGGCAGGGTGATTTTCTTGAACTGTTGCCAGGGTGAAGCTCCGTCTATGGAAGCTGCTTCATAAAGCTCTTGAGGGATGGACTGGAGGCCTCCCAGGGCGATGATCATCATAAACGGGATACCCAACCATACATTGGTGATAATGGTGGCTATAAATGCGTTTGTTGGATCAATCAGCCACGAAATGGGTGCAATACCAAAAAATTTGTTCAGAATGATATTAACAGCGCCATAGTCAATGTTGAACATACCTCGCCAGGTCAAAGCTGTGATATAACTGGGAACCGCCCAGGGTAAAATCAGGAGGACTCTGATGATACCTTTCCCAGGCAGGGGTCGGTTTAGCAACATGGCCAGCATGGTGCCAATAATGACATGTAAAGCTACATTCACTACAGTCCAGATGATAGTCCGCAAAAAGAAGTGATAGAATTGTGAGTCAGTCAGGACTTTCCCGTATTGGGATAAACCAATAATTTGCCAATCATTGACAGTAGTCAAGCCCATATTTGAAAATGAAATAACCAGATTATAGAAAAATGGGTAGACTACCACTCCAAATATGAAAAGGGCTGCCGGTGCCACCATGAGAACCCCAAATCGGGATTCCTGGACCTGAACACCTGGGATTCCATGCATGAGAGGAAGAATGAAGGCTACGAATAATTTGTACAAGGCCCAGATGACTAAAATGAGGCCAGCGAGATAAACCAGGATGGCGGTGATATTCACAGCATCCCTATCTATATCCTGTCCTTCAAACAGTTCAGCCACTTTTTGTACAGCAACCTTCTGTTGATAGGCAGCCCCCTCTTCAGGTGTCATGCTACCACCCAACACATTTTGATAGGCCGGTCGCATAGCATCCCAGATTGCGCGCATCTGGGGTGAAATGGGCATGGCTTTGCCTCGACTCACCTGCTCTATAGATGTCATGATTACTGGATCTTCAGCAATTTGGGGTAGTTGTCGAACCTCTAAACGAGTAGGAATTGTAGCTAGCCTACTGGAATATTCAAACTGAGCATGAGCTCCAGTGAGAAACTTCATAAGTTCTACGACTTGTTTTTCCCGCTCACCACTCACATAGGGATTCATGTAGTATCCCTTGGTGGCAATCATCGGTGCAGGGAAAAGTCCAGTTTCTTCATTCACCGGTAAAACTGCCAGACCAAAATCAACATGTGGTGAATCCATATATTTAGCCCACGACCAGGCTCCATTGATGAGCATGGCAGCAGCACCAGTGTTAAACTTGGAGTCCGCGATATCATAATCGCATTCTATGGGAATGATGCCATGGACGTCTCGCATATCCCGGACAAACTTAAAGGCATCTATAGCAGCATCGTTATTTAGTGTGGGATTCTGATCCTCGTCCATGACCCAGCCACCATAGGAGGCATAGAAGGGCATAAAAAAGAAGGGTTCGGTGAAATTCCACACCAAACCGTATTGATCGACCACTCCATCTCCATCCTTATCAATGGTCAGCTTCTTGCCAAACTCGATGAGTTCCTGCAATGTTTCAGGTGGTCGATTCAACCCGACTTCAGCAAACAGACGCTTATTGTAGACGAGAGCAAGGTGATTCCCCAGCTCATCTCCAATCTGATAGAGATGACCCTGATACCAGGTGAGACCTTTGGGATCAAAGGCAGCTAATTCTTCTTCTGAGAAAAAGTTTTCAAGTGGTTTAACGATATCCATCTCCACCAGAGCGCCGGTAAAATCACTGGGACCATATAACAAATCCGGACCACCCTCAGTAAAACCGGTGGCAGACATATAGGCCATGCGAACTTCTTCATTTTCTTTGTAGAGTAAATGGACCCTGATGTCAGGATGTAGAGCTTCGTATTCAGCGACCAGATCGTTAAGAACGGCACGACTGGGAGCTGGCATAGGGTGCCAGAGATGCAGCGTCGTCTGCTCTGCCCCGATCAGCGATCCAAACATGAGTACGCTCACCAGAAGGTACAGTAGTAACTTCATACTACCCTTCAAATTCTGACTGAGATGTGATTGAATATTTCCTATCACTCCGTTACTCCTCGAAGCTCAATTGAGTATTATTAGTATCTGTCATCAATGCCACTAGTAACCATGGGCCAAAAGAAGGTAAGTGCTTCATCAAGATGTGCACGCCAGGATCCCCATGAATGCCCCTCGTGCCACTCTCTCCAGCGTAGATTCCATTGATCATCTTCCAATATACCCTTAAAGCCTATTGCGCTATTATAAATAGATGGCTCATAGGTACCGGCATCCATATAGATTTTTACTGGGAGCACGGGAGAAGCCTCATATTGCTCAATCAGGTCTCCAATCCAGACAGCTGGAGAGTAAGCACCGCAATTTCCAAACACCTCGGGGTGCTGAATCGTAAATAATAGCGATGCCAATCCACCCAGGCTCACACCAGCCACAGCCCGATATTCAGCTTCTGGCATAGTTCTATATTGAGTATCAATCCAGGGCACAAGTTCACTTACAAACATATCCATAAATTCGTAATCATAGGCATACTCATTATTCCGGTTTAAAGGATCAACAAATACTGCAATCACAGGTGGGATAAGTTCTTGAGAAATCATCAAATCAAGGACATTGCGAGTCAATCCAAGATTCAGTTGTTCATTGCCATCATGAAAATAAATGCTCCGATAACTCTGCGTTCCTTCAGCATAGCCCGGTGGAGTATAAACCACCATGGGTCTTGAGCGTCCCTGGGTTGTATCGCTAAATATTGTTGAATGAAGAGTACCATGTGGAATATCATATGATTGAATTTCCGGCGGCTGGACATAGCCCAGCATAGACAACTCAGAATTAGGTCCGTATCCACCGCTGCAGGTGTTGGGGTTTAATGGATCAAGAATCCAGTTCCCATCCACAACGATTTTATAGTCAAGTCTGGCATCATGTTCGAATTGGTAGCCTGCATAATAAAGGTTTGTGCCAGACAAATGATCTAGATTTTGGTTTGTGGGATCCCATCCCGTGAAATCCCCGGCCACTGCGACTTGAGGGGAGGATCCATTTAGGTATAAAAAGTATGCTGTACCATCCTCGATATATGGGATACCGGTTGTCGTATCTGCCCATTGGATGAAAGAGTCTACCAGGACCTGCTTCTGATCTGCAGCAGCCTGGTTAACTGAGCTAATAAAATCATTAAAGCTAAATTCATTTTCTGCAGAGTTTTTTGATTGCACCGAAAAATCACCAGGGCTGTTTGATTTATCCAGAATTTCCGGAGAAATCCAGCAGGATTGGAGGGTAATTAGTACCAGAATAATAAGTGTTTGTATTTTCATTATCAGGTGTTTTTCACAATTACAACTCAGAATCTCATTAACCAGTTTTCGGGTGAGTGTAACAATCCCAAACTGATTCCAGCTACTTGCTTGATCTCATTACACTCGATTGAAAACAAGTATCAGCTCTTTTAAAAAAACAGGGTGGAGAAGAACTTCTCCACCCTGTATAAGCTTAAACCAATCGCATAGCGATTATTTCAGCATGAGCATTTTCTTGCTAATGCTTTGATCACCGGTGGTCAGTGTATAAATATACAAACCACTGGAAACCATGTTGCCTGAATGATCCAGACCATTCCATGTAATGGAGTAACTTCCAGCATTGCTATAACCAGCTTTGAGTGTCCGTACTTCCTGACCAAGAGCATTATAGATGGTCAGTTCAACCTTACTAGCTTCTGGTAAAACATAATTGATGCTAGTTGTTGGGTTGAATGGGTTAGGATAGTTCTGTGACAGGCTAAGTGCTGTAGGAGCAACGATTTCATCTACTCCAAGAGTTCCTGTATTAGTATCATAATCCCATAGGTAGTAGAAATTAGGATTGATGCTACCCCAGGCTGAAGCAATGGTATAGGTGGTAGTTGCATCATTGATATTCTCAATATGATTCAAACCAAAACTACTTTCATTGTCGCCACCGCCAATACCGAACTTGAACTCTTGTCCAATTGTATTATTGGAGCTATCAGGTGCATATTCGAATTGAAGCGTATATACATTATCTTCAGCTGTAACATCACCATGGGTTCCGTCATCAAACAGTTCTTTTTCTTCAAGCTCGGCTAAGGGTAGACCCCAACCTGTCCAATCACCTGTGGCGGGACCATTCATGAAGACACCAAGAGTGTCAATCTGTTCAGAAGTAGAAATATTGAAGTTACCCTGAATATCATTAAGGACGATACCCTCATTTACGTGCCAGTAAGCTGGACGCATATCGAGTGTATAGGACACAGTCACATGACCACCAACAGGATTGGTATTACGGAAAAGAGGCTGACGACGACCATCAACATTACTGATGACATCATCCATCACCACAGCATCAACACCAGAGATAACCACTTCACGACGCTCTGCCTCTGAGGGTGTACTACCTGCATAATCAAAGTTGAAGTAGGTTTCGCGAAATTCGGCGCCTTCGTCATCCAGTTTATAGTACTGGTAATATAGGTTCTCACCAAAACTCAGAACAACATCTGGAATAGTCACGGAATAGATATTACCAAAGATACCTTCTTTGGTAAGACCAGCTGTAGCAACTTCCAATGCGGACCCAAAATAGCCATAGCGAACGATGACAGAATCACCAACCTGGTAGCCATTCTCAGCAATAGTTGTTGAGAAATCAGCCTTGAAAGTCAGGTCCGTTGTATCAGCACCTGTAAACCCAGCTGGTCTCAGACCGGCAAACCAACTCCAATAGAGGGTGGTATCATCGCCAGAATAGCTGGCAGGAATATTGTCTCCGCTTGGATTGTATAGCATGTCACCCCAGTCTTGGGTCGGATCAGAACCAGCAGCGTGGACTATAAATTTGAAGCCATTACTACCCGTTGCATCGGCCAGTGGAACGTGGACATCGGCAGAATAGAAGTTATCCGAATTATACTGTTGGCTACCGCCATTTGCATGGGGTGTTTCCTGGGTCAGCCACATGGTTGAGCCCCAGTCCAAATCACCGAATCCACCACGGGCACCAACCCACATGGTTTCATCATTGAAATCTTCCCAGCCCTGCATGTTGACACGAATGTGAACTGCAATGGTTGAGTCATTGGTATCTAAGGGTACATCAAATTGAGGTACATCGTTTTCATAGCCATTCACATATTGTAAAGGTATGGTGGTATCTGTACCTGAGAATCCGGACAGATCCAATGAACGATTGGGATTGCCTTCCCAACCACCCCAGGCTGCGTCAATGGGAGCTGGTAATGAATTGGTGAAGAACTTGTATCCTCCAACAGTACCATCTGGAACTGACATAGTGGCTTCCCAGTAATCTCCACCTACATTGGTGAAAACGACAGGGGAAAGGTTGTCCCAGGTCAAGCCAGTAACATCACCGCGCATCTGAACCGTACTCATTGCGTTAAGTGTATCCGGAACAAATGCTGTATTTGCACGGAAGGTTACGTTCACATCAGCTGATACAGAAACGATCATCATCAGTGAAAGGGTTAGTGTAACTATAAAGCGCATTTAAACCTCCTTGGTTTTTATTGCTTGTTTAAAACGTGAATTCCATACCGTAGGTATGTATTAATCCAAAATATTGATACTCTTGCAAGCTGTAATCAAAGCTCACAGTATTTCTATTAATAGGTAATTTTAGACCAGCACCAGCTGAATAATTGATCAAGCTGGCCTCGTTTCCGATATTTTTAAATCCTGTGCGTAGAAAAAATTTATCAAGGACAGCTACTTCAACCCCAGTATTGACAACTTCAACATTGTCGGATGGGACGAGAGCATCTGCGAGCCATGTAACTTCCATAGCAGAGCCAAAGGACATGGAGTAGGCTACACCTAGACGAAATAGTAGTGGTAGTGGCCAATCATCAACTTTTAACTTGGCGACAAGCGTCTCGTTATTGCCCGTATTATCTGGATCAATATCTATTCGTGTCAGCAAATCAGCTCCATCAAGAATCATATTAGCTCCAAAATTGGAAATACTCATCCCAATCTGAAGACCAGACATCTGAGTGCGGAAGAGAATACCCACATCAAGAGCCATAGACGTGGCTGTCTCATGCCAGATTTTTTGTTGAATATATTTGCCAGTACCTCCAATGGAGAACCTATCGGTCAGCATACGGGAATAATTTAAGCTTACAGACAAATCACTGGCCTGCCAATATTGACCGGTTCCGTCTTGATTGAAAACATTGGTGATCTCCTCTTCACCATAATCCAAAACCGTAAAACTGAGACCAATGGCATCAGAAGGTGATATTTTAAAAATGCCGGCTGCATACTGAAACTTTGAGCCCACAAACCAATTACTACTGGTAAACTGAATGTGATTACCTTGTAATTGAGCCGCTGCTCCTGGATTCCAATAGATTGTTGAGGCATCCTGAGCACGGGCCACCTGACTACCACCCAGGGCGATACCTACGGCACCAACATCAATACCTAGAAATGGTGCAGCGCTGGTACCGACTTTTGCTTGTCCTAATGCTAATAGAGGCAGCAAACTAAGTATGATAATTTTAGATTTCATCTGCTTCAACACCCTATTTCACAATCGCTAATTTACCGGTTTTGTGTCCAAATTCCGTGGCCACAACATAAAAATAGATTCCGTAGGCGATGTCAAGATTCTCGGATGATTTGAGATTCCAATTCACCATGGCATTCTCTATGGCACTATCGTTCACCAGGGTTTGTACAAGATCTCCCCGAGCTGTATAGATATGGATCGAAGCATCATAGGGAATATGGGTGAAAGTCACTCTCCGCTCCCCTCTTCCACTGGTGATTCCTGGTGCCAGGGGGTGTTCAAAAATACTGGCTGCTATATATGGATTGGGGAAAACCTTAATGTCATCTAACGCTTCTTTAATCGTTGCGGTCTCAATCCGTGGTACTTCAGGACTAAAGACGAAGACATCTCCATCCCTAAAAGGCTGAGTAGTATTCACGTACACCGTATCGGTCTCGGTAAATGTAAAGACCGTGTCCAAGTCTGGATAAAGAGGTGAGTCTCTGAAGACTATATTCCAGGTATAAAAATAGTTACCATTTATATCTTGATCAAAAATCAATAGAACATCGCCGCTTGTGAGCGTCCCATTTTGGTCCTGATCATCAAATAGAATCTGTGGGTTATAGCCATCCGTCACATTTGAAAGCTGAAAATTTACAGCCAGGTTTTCGTTTTGAGCTCCACCGAAAAAATCAACCATAAAGGTCGAGTCATTCGCTGTAAAAATGGGATTCGTTGCAAAAGTTATCTCATAGTTTGATGGATATCTGATGGGATATAGAATGACGCCACCACCAAGATTGATAATGGTGGTTCCAAAAATGAAATCATACTTGTCGGGTGTATTCCAACCGGTGAGTGAATCTATGAGCTCCACGTCCCAATCATTCTCAAAGTAAAGCTCCAACCCATCAAAAATATCACTATCGAAGGCTTCATCCACAAATGGGGACCCATAAATATAAGGGCTTCGATAAACGGGATAATATTGACCTGTAATGGTGTAGCTATCCTCAGGGAGGCTGCCTGTTGTCGATGCGCGTATTGCTCCCGCCTCACTTCTTAAATCGAATTCTGCAGGTGGCACAAAGCTGCCGCTCAGATCAACCACTTCTACGCTTGATTCAACAATATTTTTTATGCCAAGTTGAACATAGAGTGTGTCCAAAGGATCAAAGGTCACACTGAATCCAGTAGAGTCTAGCACGGAATAGGATGTGGTCAGGCGGTTTAATTCATCTGCATCGCCAAATTCAAAATTTGGTTCTCCATCTTGAGGTAAGCCATCACCTTCAGAACCATCAGCATCGTTTGTCCCTGCTATACCATCGGTTCCAACATCGTCAGTTATGGAATCCCAATCATTGTCATTATCCACACCATCGGTAGCCATATCCTCAAATGTAAGTTTGTAGACATGATCTTTAAGTGCCTGAGGATCTATGACATTCACTTGAACATTTCCCGTTCCCACAACTGAGACATGATCGATAGGAAGATCACCGGTTGATGATGTGTATCCTGGAGGGGTGGGACCCGGGACAATCATGACAGTATTTTGATCGAGGGATACTTCACCTGTGGGTGAGATTGCTACGAATTTTGTATTCTCAGATGGGAAAATATCGGTTGGTGCATCGCCACGATCGTAAGCAACAACGGCATAGTAGTAGGTTCTACCATTAAGGACATCATTATCAGTATAACTATGCTGAAGACCAGTATTATCTCCCAAATAGAAGGTGTATCCATCACTTTGTGTAAAGAGATCCTCACTGGGATAAAAGGGACCGGAATATTCATTAATGAGATCGAATTGTTCTAGAAATTCATAGCCTTCGATAACACCCAGGCTGTTGGTGATCGTGCGTACATCATTGAAGTTGGGGTCTGTGGCTCGATAAATCTTATATCCCTCAAAATCCTTATATTTCAATACCGGATCAATTGATTCTTCTGCTCTCCGATCCCAATACAAGGTCACTGATCCATCACCCGCTACGGCAGACACTGTAGGTTTCAGGGGAGCAGTTGGGAAACGGTAATCACTATCATAAATATTTTTTACCGTGGTTAAGTTTTTAAGCAAATCCGGCTGATCTTCACCATAGAGTAATCCGATTGAGAATCGTTCTGTTTGCCCGGCTTGGAGTGGGAAGTAACCAGAACTATATACAAAGTCCCCATCCTCACCAGACACTGGTCTACCATTCTGGATGGAAGCAGGTACATCGAAAAACCCTGGTTCCATCATATCCCACAATACTTCATCATTGTGCATGGGAATATCACCGGCTGGTGTAAAATAGTTAAATGATGTCAGACCGATCTGGTCAGATTCATCAGGATCAGTACGGTCAAAATTAGGCTCACCGGCATCTGGCCAACCATTCCCTTCCGATCCATCCACATCATCTGTCCCAGGTACTCCATCTGAACCAATATCATCAAATTCAGCAACCCAATCACCATCGTTATCATCATTATCATCGCGTTGTTCATCGATCATAGGATTCAATGATCCCAGTCCACTCACATAGTTTACAAAGGCAGTCGGATTCAAAATATCGAAGAGTATGTCGCCATCCTGGTCTTTTCTTATCTGACGGTAATGCAAATAATAGTTTTCGTCAATCAGTCCATCCAGATCATTGTCAAAACCATCAACAGCATTACCATTTACGATCAGATCACTACTATTAGCTGCATTGGGCGCCAGGATTTCGTTACCCTCGGGAAGCAATGTATCACCTGGCGATAGCACCATAACCAGACCACGAGTGGAGATAGTATCAGGACCAGCGGTTAGAAAATGTGAGCTACGAATAAACTGCTCATCAATCAGAATTAATTCATCGCCCAGATTCAATACCCGATTTTCAAAATCTTCTTCTTCAAAAAAATCTGCATCACCATAATCAACAGCATCACGATCATTGTCAATTCCGTCAAATGGGTTTCCTGGGCTTTCTAAAAAGGCATAACCCACCATACCAACTTCATTGCCAACCCAATTCGAGTTTCTAGAGACATTGTTGTCGTAGTCACCTGTAAAAGTCAGATCTCTTTCGACATCGAAAAATGACCAATCATCATCATATTCTCCTGGGCGATTGTCAGTACCGGTAACACCAATGTAAGTTCCTACGAGCATTCCAAATACGATCTGATCATAGTCTGTAGTACTGGTATTGGTTACTTCATAAAGCCAGAAAATTACATCCTGAGCAAGAAATTGCCCCCATTGCATCCCTCTAACTTTCACTTCCAGACCTAAACCAGATCTGGTCAGGTCAGTACTATCTGGCTTGAAGGCTACCCGATAGTTATTGTTTTCTGGGAAATTAAACTCTTCGTCATTAGCATCATCCATGACATAGTAACTTTCCTCTGAGGCATTTGAAATTTGACCAAAATATCCATTCCAGGTACCAGCCCAACCTGGTTGATCAGGCCAGATGGATGGCCAACTCAGTGGATTTGTACTCATTGCGATGGAAGATTGATCTGGTTCGGCATAGCCTGAAACGGGCTCAAAACCCCATTGCTTGCCCGTCGGGCTAATTTCGTGTCCACCCAGTGTGGGTCTATCAACTGGAGATACGACAACTGTGTGAAATGTCTTTTCAGTTCCAGAAGTATCAAGGGTGGTAATCTGCGCTCCGACGAAGGGACTCACATCCCCGACGTATCCATTATTCTCATGTATCCAGGCACCACGCGGACCCTTATCTGAGGGTTGTCCGACGACTCCCCAATTTCCAAACACAGTTTTGACAAGATTTCCCTTATGAACTGCATTTTTCCGATGGACTCTCCCACTTTCAGCAAATAGTCCGGAAATACTAATGAGTATGATGAGAGCTAATTTGATCGTATACATATTCAGTCTGGAATTCATTAGAAATTTAGCCCCAATCCTAATTCAATGCGTCGTGGTTCAGAGTAGAAGGTTTCATTACGGAACCACTCTTCAACAGTGTTTATGGACTCATTTACGTTAAGATTTTCAACCTGCTGCTGATCGGGAGTAAAATCTGCAACTCCCGTTTTATCATAGACACCAGTTTGATTCAAATGATCCAGGACATTCTGGACCCTTAAGAATACCTGACTTTCCTTGGCAAATATATTGAATTTGTAATAAACATTGAGATCCAGATTGAGGGTGACTGGTTTGCTTGCGCTGTTGGTCAGGAGTGTATTCTCAGCCGCTAAATTCGGTGTATATGGCAGACCGCTACCAAAAGCACCGATGGCACTAACACCCCAAACTGCTGCGTTGTAATTCGCTGACATATTTACTGTATGTCGCTGATCCCAATTTAAAGCTCGAATATAGATTCCAGGTTCAGCTCCACCGGCAACCGAATTTCTGGCTTCCTCTGGATCAGAGGCTGTACCTTCTGCCACTTGAAAGGTATAGTCAATGTTTCCCGATATGCCATTGGTATTGAAATAGTTCAATGCCAGGACCATACCCTTTACATACGCAAAATCGCTGTTCTCAATTTTATTGTAATAGGCTGACCCGCCAAATATTTCAATCTGTTCAGAGTTTGTACCAATCAAGTTCCGTATATCTCTAAAATAACCAGTTAAATCCAGGCTAACGCCATCCATAATTTCCTGAGTTATACCAATCTCACCTGAAATTGTTTTTTCAGGCTTTAAATCTGCATTCCCAACCACCCCAATATTACCGGTACCGCTATCAAGATCAAAATCTGGATTGCGATAGAGATGCTCAAAACGAGGGATTTGCAGGAAGTGTCCATAGGAGACGTGAACCACACCCTTGTCAGTAATAGGGAAACTGGCACCAAATCTCGGGCTGAATTGTAATTTATCTTCCGCCTGTGTATACCAGTAAGCACTGCGCTCAGTTACTGATTTCAACACATCTCCATCATTACCATAAATCCCGTTATTGTCAGTGTCATGGTAGATATTGTTTAATCTTAGAGGCTCATAGATACTTGGATCGGAGGGGTCGGCTAACACATGACCATCGGGTTTGAAATAATCCATTCTCACACCGATATTAATGATGAGCTCCTTGAGCTCTATTTTATCCTGGATATATGCTGAGAATTCAATTGGCTTGTGTTCGTACTGACTATTATAAATAGACGAAACATCAAAGATACGTGGGTTGGCTATGCGGGGATCATCAAACACAATATCTAAAGTGGTTTTATCAGAAGGTGGCTGTAAGGTACTATCCTGAAGAGAAAGCGTATGTTGCCTGTATTCAACTCCCGCCTTTACCTGATGCTGGGAGGTAACCTGATTTACGTAGTCAATCTTAATAAGGTCTGTGATACTCTCTCGATTGAAGCGACCGTTGTTTGTGCCAGCTGTTGGAAAGGCATATGAATGCATGCTGGCTCCCACTTCATCGTACACCACATAGTCATCTTCATTATAATGAAAATAAGTTTTCCGAGCTCGAGAAAGACCCACCGAATAATAACTGTTCACATTCAGGCTATGTGTCAATTTTGCCAGATAATTGTAGCTCTGGGTCTGTCTAGTCAAATCACCATATGGATTTAATCGGTATGAACGTTCATAATCTTGATAAGTAACATCAGTATATGACCCTTGAAAAGACAATCGCAATCCAGGTGATAAGTACCAGTTAACTCGGCCATGATAGAATTGTCGATGATTCCATTGCATGGGTTTGAATTCGCCATCACCTAGGGAATTTGTATGGTTCCCATGAACCTTGGCATATCCATCTGTAAGAAGACTGTCAATAAGCAAATCGTAGTCAACATCACTCATTGAGCCTTGATCTGGGATATCGACGTACAATTGAGTGACCAAAGAATCCAGTTGAGCATCTGCACCCAGAGAAGTTACCGCATCTGGCATTACTACTGCTACTGCCCATGGATTGAACAGGTGTTGACCATTTAACCATCCCTGCCAGTAAACATCACGTAGAGAAAAGCTCATGTCCAACTTGTCTTTTATAATTGGACCATGTAACGAAAGGTCCAGATTCTTTATCGTGATGGGATTAAACTCATCTATACCCATATACAATTTGTCATGGCTACTTAGGTAGTCGCCTGCGTAAACAGATAGATTGCCACCCCATTCTTTATAACCGGTTTTTGTAGTTACGTTTACAATTCCTGACATGGCCTGCCCGTATTCGGCATTAAAAGCACCGGAAATGACCTGTAACTCCTGTATGAGATCTTTGGATACTTCAAACATCTGCCCACCATCGTAGACATCTGTGACAGGGATACCATCAATCCAGTAGGCAACTTCACCAGAACGACCACCACGCATATGACCATCAACCATTCCTGCCTGAAGGTTGATAATATCTCCCATATCGGTGACGGGCATAGAGGCTATTTGCTCAGCCGATACGATGGCGGATGTGGCGGTCAAATCCTTGACGATTGTTGCACGTTTTGCCACAACCTCAACCACCTCTCCTGATTGCAGAATAGTTGGAGGTAATTCAAATTCAACATTGGTTGTCAAATCAGCCCGGACCATCACTTCAGATATGCGTACCTGCTGATAACCAATCATCGTAGCAGTAAGTGAGTACTCACCCGGCTCAATACCAATAATGTAAAAACTTCCATCAAGATTTACAGAAGCTCCGAATCGTGAATTATCCACAATAACATTACAGCCAATGAGCCCTTCCAGGCTTTCAGCATCCCTGACTGTTCCAGATATTTTTCCAGTCGTGCCAGCTGTCAAGACAGTACTTAGAAGACTTACCACAGTAAGTAGACGGAGTGTATTACGATAAATCCCAGTCATCGAAAACAACATAACCCCACGTTTTTGAATTTAGTAACCCTATCCTGAGTTACGTTTCTCCAAGTTATGTTTAGCACCAGCGCATGTCAACAATATTTACCCAATTTCTCAGTGAGTTTTTTTCTGCAACGCTTCGTCCATTAAGACCTTAATGAATAAGGCTTTATGAGCCCTGTTCATGTCCGTGAAAAATGAATGATTGGCCTGTACGTCACCCTACTATCGAGGTTTGTTAAGGGGGTGTGAAGAAACCGTTAAAACACTATTTCGGCCACCGTAGGGGTCACTTGAAAACGCTTCAGCATTTGGATCAGCAATCCATTCTTCCCCATTCAGAATAAATTTGTAGTTATATTTACCAGGTTTTAAAGGAATTTCAATAAAGAGGCTATCCCCGTGTCGGGATCTTGAATAATCACGGGCTGTCCAATTATTAAAATCTCCTGCAACCTGTAGCTGGTCAACATTGCTATCCTTATCGATATAAAACAATTTCTTCAACTGATAATCAGCTGACAGCCTATTCGTAAACGCAACCCATTGCGGTAGATTTTCACTCATATCACCCAGGAATTCCCAGGCTGAAAGTGTATTGGCAGGCAACCGAAGCAGCAGATTGCCCCCCTCTAGACGTATGATTGCTTCGCCATAGATTTTTTGGATCTCAGAAATATCCATTTCCGGTGGAAGCGGAATCGAAATAAATTCTTGAGTCGCAGCATTGTTCAGACATACTAATACACGCTCATTACCCAGTTTTCTGAGATAAGCATAAATTGACCAGTCCTTATACAGCTCTTTGAAACTCCCCTGACTTAGGGCTGGAAATTTATTCCTTAATTCTGTGAGTTCAATAAATTGCTTTTTCTGAAGCATTTGCTCCTGGGAAAGTGGGTCTGGATAAGGTAGACGATTTAAATAGTCCTGAGATTCACCGCTCACATCATCAACAGAGTAGCCCCTCATCCCCAATTCAGTCCCAGAATAAATAACGGGTAACCCCGGAGCCGTCATCAACCACCCCAGAGCCAGAAGTTGTTTTTCCCAGGCATTCTCTTCCAGATCGACATTAAACCGAGCAACATCGTGATTATCAATAAGAGTAGCAAAGGATGCATTCGGCAAACTCTGGGAATTCAGCTCGTAGAATTTTGAAAAATCACCCAATCCGGCTCCTTTATTAAAGGTATTTCTGATGGCGTAATAGCCGGGAATATCAAACAGATAATCAAAGCCAATATTGTCATATGGCCCGATCCGCCAGGCTTCTCCCCAGAATACTTCGCCAAGCAGTAAAAACTCTGGGCCAGCCAAATTCTTGATCCTGGCTGTGTACTCCCTCCAGAAACTTATGGGGACGTGCTTGACAGCATCCAATCGGAAGCCATCACAACCAGTCTCCTCGATCCAATATTTTGAAACCTCAAACAAATAGTCGCTGACTTCGACTCTTTCCTGGGCTAGATCAGGTAAACCGTGGAGTTCACCTCGCTCAATTTGCGACTGATTCTGCCAATCAGTGATGACATAGGGTTCACCGCGCTCATTTGCATGGAACCAATTCTTTTTGCTCTCATCATCGATCCAGGGGTGATCAGCAGCAGTCTGATTAAAAGGCATATCAAATATGATTTTCATATTTCTCAAATGAGCTGCTTCAACGAGGGCCTTCAATTCATTGAGAGTTCCAAAATGTTCATCCACCTTATAAAAATCGATAGGGTGATATCCATGATAGGGCCACCATCCCACATAGTCCGTATTTGAATTATCGATAAAGGGTGAGATCCAGATCATATTGATACCAAGAGCTTTCAAACTATCCAGAGATTGAGTAACACCGAGGAGATCCCCGCCTTGATAATGCTTCAGTGCTTCTGGATTACTACCATCATACGGTTTATAGCTATTTGAATTGCTGCCCTCATTATTGTCCGGGTTCCCATCCACAAAACGGTCTATCATAAGAAAATACATGATATCAGCTGATTCAGGTTTTGCTGAAGGGCTACAGTTTACGAGCAAAAATAGAATTGTTAAAGACACTGAAATAATATTGCTGAATTTTCGCATCTGTAATCTTAGGATAAGTGTCCACAGATTTCAATACAAAACAATTTAAATCCACCAGCTTTTGGCGTTGGCAGTTTGTGTCCTCGGCTTATTTTCAAAGGATGACAAGAAGCTTAGAAATAAATCTAACCGCAAAAGTCAAAGCCGCCGGCTGAGCAGGTAAAATTGGTCCAGGGGACCTGGACGACATACTCTGCGGGATTGATATTCCATCACATCCTGACCTGCTCGTAGGTATCGACCATCGCGATGACAGCTCAGTTTATAAGCTGAGTGAAGACATTGCCGTTGTCCAATCGCTAGACTTCTTCACCCCCATTGTTGATGACCCATTTACTTTTGGACAGATCACGGCTGCCAATGCCCTTAGTGACCTTTACGCCATGGGAGCTCGCCCAGTCACGGCACTGAATATTGTCGGCTTCCCTGTTGATGATATGGATAATTCTGTTTTACGTGAGATTCTGCGGGGCGGTTTGAGCAAGATTAACGAATCAGGTGCAGTACTTGCCGGGGGTCACTCCATCAAGGATGATGAGCTGAAATATGGACTTTCTGTGACTGGTGTTGTCCATCCTGACAAAATAATTCCTAACGGCGGTGCCCAGCCTGGAGATGTTCTGGTTCTCACCAAAGCTTTGGGTACTGGAATCGTCGCCACCGCCCTGAAGCAAAAGATCAGCTCTCCTGAAGAATTGGACGCCATGGTAAAAAGCATGGTCCAGTTGAATAAATATGCCGCTGATGTGGTTGCAGGCTATTCAGTAAACGCCATGACTGATATTACTGGTTATGGATTGGTTGGTCACATGCTGGAGATGTTGGATGCCAGCTTCATGGATGCAAAAATCTTTGTAGACCAACTCCCCGTGCTACCAGGAACCTATAAATACGCTGAACAAAAAGTGATCCCAGGTGGATTGCTGAGTAATCGCAAATTCTACAAACCCCGTATTGCTATTGGGGCTGGTGTGACAAGGCTGGAAGAATTACTGGTAGTTGATCCACAAACTTCTGGAGGACTGTTGATTAGTATTCCAGGTGAGAAAGCCAAGATCTTTGTTGATGATCTCCATGCTAATGGAGTTGAGGCAGCCAGGATAATTGGTGAAATCAGCAATTCCAGTGCTGAGCCCCGTATCTCCCTTCAGAAATAATCTAATACTAATTCGATGGAATCAACAGGATCCCAGGCTGGACCTGGAATTAGTTATAGATAAAAATGAATTTGACTCAATATCTGTGATTCAGGATCTGGACTCGCATCAGGTAGCTCCAGCGAGCTGTTACGATAGCTTAATTTTACTTCCATACCTCGAACTGGGAAAAACTCCAGGCCCAAACTGGTTCTTTGAATTGCACCAGTGGTCAGATCAATGTTGGGATCAAAAAACTCATAGCGTCCCACAATGTCCAGCCCTTGAAACAGACGGTAGCTCAATTGCTGGAAGGTTGCCATATTGGTGATATCAGATTGTATCCATCCATTCATTTGAGCCCACTCCCCTAACCAGACTATGCCGTAACTGGAAATCCCCCAAGTAGCCACAGAAGCATTGATTAGTTTACTCTCATCAAGGTAAGCCAGGCCAATTTGAGCAGAAAACAGGTCACCTGAATACAAATAGCTCATTTTAAGAGCAGTGAACAGGTCAGAATCCGCTGACCCATTCTGTTGAATAAAGGATGTACCTGCCATGACAGACAGATCAAGACCCACGATTGGTGAGCTTCCAAACTCCATGAGTTTTGGGGATTCAAGAAAGGGTGTGTAAGGCATACCTTCCCGGTTTAGTCCCTGAAGCGTTAAGTTTCCACCTCGTGTAAAAATGCTGTGATCATCTATTCTCCAACCGAGAACAGGTAGGGCTTTTGCCAGACTCACCCAACTCTCCAGGGGTAATCCTTCATAGCGGAGACCACCCGAGAACCTGAATTCCTCAGAAATCCGTAAAACTTCTGCATGAGTTATCAGGCTCCCCATTTCCGCACCGCCGTATAGGGCAAACTGCATTGGAAACTGCCTCAAATCTTTATCTGCTTGTGCAATCATCTGATAACGTGTATCCAGACCAAAATAAAGGGGGAATTCGCTATCTTCATTTTCCCACGGAAAGGCTATATCTTTCATAATGAGGCTTTCCCGGGCATACTCTTCCCCATACTCTGTCCGATTTGCTCCACCACCCTGATATGAATGGCATGAACCACAGCTCACTTCCTCCATGAGGGCAAAACGAGGAAGGGCTAGCAAGCTATTTATTGAAAGGACCAGGATCGCTATTCTAATTATTAGTTTCAATTGTCAAGTGCTCCCTGGTTTATCCATGTCTCAATTGTGGCAATCGTACCGGCTGAAAGTGCAGGTCCACCCTGCGGCATAAGCCCGCCAACTTCTCCCTTGAGCCGTTTGATAATTAAACTATTGGCTCCATCTCCAACTGTGACGACAGGTCCGTTGGACGAGGTACCAGCCATGAGGTTGGCGTATGAGCTTAGGCTCAAGCCACCATTTGACCCGTGACAACCAGCACAATTAGAATTCCAGATAGGTTGAACAGATCCAGAGTAACTCACCGCTGCTTCGGCCTCTCCGGAGAGAGCAATAACATCTGGAGTAGATGGGCTGTTTGAATTTATGGTCAAGTCTCCATTGAATGTGCCTGCGCCATCCGGTTGCAAAGTGATGGTCACAACCTGAGATGCCCCTGGGGTCAATTCGATAGGTGTGCTTACATCCATACTATAGACATCAAGCTCAAAATCGATGGATGATATGAGAAGTGTATCATTCCCTGTACTACTTAACGTGATTGCCTGCTGGCTGCTGGTAGTACTCAGAATGGTACCAAAATTCAGACTGCTGTTTGAGAGCGTTAGTGCTGGAACCGGTAAGGCTGTCCCTGTTCCCGTCAGGTTAATGAAAAGCTCAGGATTTTCAAGATCATCACTATTTATCAAAACTTGAGCTGTATAGGTCAATTCGGCTGTAGGTGTGAAAACCAACTCTGCCTGGAGGGTATCATCAGCTAACACTACAAATACACCTTGTGGCTGTAATGTGTAAGCAGTGTTATCCTGAACCAGAGTCATTTCTCCCTGAAGCTCACCCACACCACTGTTGATGATCTGAATTTGTCTGATTTGTGGGGATCCGATGGTTACGGTGGAAAAATCAATATCCGTAGCTTCGACTACAATTTGTGGGAGTAGAACTTCGGGTTCGCCCATATCGCTACAACTTCCCAAGAACATGATAAGAAGTGAAGCTCCAATAAGTATTCGTGATAAATAATTCATCGTAAGATATAATTGTTTAAGGGTCATTCATCAAGCATAAACATGACCATATATATCACTATTGGAAAAGACCTTTATCTCCACTGTGTTCTCTTAGTAAATATTGTTACTCTAAATTATTTAGTTTACAACTCGTCAGGACTGATCATATTTAGAGCGAATAACAAATATGAAAAAAAATATGTCAGAGTATCAGGTCAAAAATCCCACCGCGCAACACCAATATCAATTTGATGTTGAAGGAATGAGTTGTGCTGCCTGTGTCGCCAATGTTGAAACTGCCATCAAACAATTACCCGGTGTTCAGGAAGTCTCGGTTAATCTAGCCACTGAATCGGCCACGGTTACAAGTCTAGAGTCTATTCCTATTAAAAAATTCACCCGGGTTGTTTCTAAAATGGGATACAAGTTGGAACCCCAGGGTTCATCTTCATTGGTTCATAGACAACAACGCGCCATTGCAAGTTGGAAACGCCTACTCGTCATTCAGGCAATCTTCGGCATTCCTCTTCTAGTATATGCTATGCTAGAGATGATTCTGGAATTGGACCTGCTTTCAACTTCCAATAACATCCTGGTCCAATTGACCCTGGCTACCATTCTCATTATCAGCGGGTTTGGATATTATCAGCGGGGATTCAAGCATTTAATTATGCTTGTTCCCAATATGGATACACTGGTTGCCCTCGGGACTGGCTCAGCTTACATCTATTCTCTAATTTCAGCTCTGAACCTTCAATTCGGGTGGGAAGTAGATGGTTTCCAGACCCTCTACTTTGAAGCAGCGGGGACCATATTGCTCTTCATAACTTTTGGGAAATGGTTGGAATCTGTAGCGAGGGGCAAAACGACTGAGGCACTCACCGGTCTCATGGAGCAAATGCCAACGGAGGCAGAAGTGAAAAGGGATGGTGCCTGGGCAACCCTTCCAATGAGCGATGTTAAAAGTGGCGATGAGATCAGGGTCAAACCCCATTCTAAGATTCCCGTCGATGGTGTCGTTATTGAAGGTGCCAGTAATGTGGACGAGTCCTCGATCAGCGGCGAATCACTCCCTGTTGAAAAACTTCGGGGTAGCAAAGTGATCGGAGCCAGTCTTAATCTACAGACTACACTGATTCTACGTGCTGAAAAGATCGGTCGCGACTCCATGTTTGGTCAAATCATTGATCTGGTTGAAAAAGCTCAGATGCGTAAACCAAAAATCCAAAAACTGGTGGATAAGATCGCTGCCATATTTGTCCCCGTTGTCTTAAGCCTGGCCATCTTGAGCGGGATCACCTGGTTCGCCCTTGGATTCGGATTGACTTTCGCCATTAATGTCATGATCTCAGTATTGATTATTGCCTGCCCCTGCGCTCTGGGCCTGGCTACGCCTACAGCTCTCGTGGTTGGTAGTGGCATTGCTGCCAGGGGTGGTATTTTATTCAAATCAGCAGATGCCTTCCAATTGTTGAGTAAGGTTGACATCATGGTTTTTGATAAAACCGGAACCATTACTGAATCAAAATCTCAACTTATTGAAAAATTTCCCCAGGACGATCTGAGTTATTTGGGTATCGCCATGGGGCTTGAACAATTCAGCCAGCATCCACTGGCAGAAACACTCATAGATTACGGTAATCATCACTCCATTAAACCGGCTGATATGTCCGATGTTCGAGAAGTAGCTGGTTTCGGTCTGGAAGGACACAAAGATGGTAGTGTATATCGCATCAGAAAAATTGACCAAGCTGATGCCTTGCCAGAAGATTTTACAAAAACCTTGCGTGGCTATTATGAAAAGGGATATATCGTCTCAGGCGTTTTCAGTGAAACCTCAATCATGGGCTTGATGGCATTCTCTGACACCATTAAAACCGAGAGTTCAGCTGTTGTTAATGCGTTGACTAAAAAAGGTATTCAATCTTTCCTCCTCACTGGAGATAAAGAGCAGGCGGCTAAACATGTAGCCCATGAAACTGGTATTCAAAATTTTAGATCAGAAGTTCTCCCCGCTGATAAACATGACCATATCAATACACTGAAAGCTGGGGGGAAAACTGTGGGCATGCTGGGAGATGGTATCAATGATGCACCTGCACTGGTTGCAGCAGATATTGGCTTATCTTTTGGAGGAGGTACAGATATCGCTGTGAATGCGGCTGATGTAATTTTCCTCAACAATTCTCTGAGCAATCTTGTATTTGGACACAGAATTGCCCAGGCAACTATCTCAAAAATTCACCAAAACCTTTTTTGGGCATTTATATATAACCTGGCTGGTATCCCCATTGCCATGGGTCTGCTCTACCCGTTTACCGGCACACTCCTGAATCCCATGTTTGCGGGCATGGCTATGGCATTTTCATCAGTGTCCGTGGTCACCAATACCTTATTGCTACGCAGTAAGAAATATTTTCAAGAGATATAAAAAAAGGGTCCTCTCGGACCCTTTTTTTCAAACATTTTTATGTGATACCTAGTTAGGCATATTTCCCGTCTTAGGGGGCATTCCTGGAAAAGCCATAGGATCAGGCATTCTGATCTCACCATGCTCAGTTTCGTATTTGCTGATGTTTTGCTCCAGGGCTCTCAATAAGGCTTTAGTATGACTGGGCGTCATGATGATACGGGATTGAACATTGGCCTTGGGAGAACCGGGCATAACTCTTACAAAATCCATTACAAATTCAGCTGCAGAATGAGTGATTATTGCCAGATTGGCATATTCCCCATCAGCTACTTTCTCATTTACCTGAATCTGTATTTGCTGTGCTGGTTTATTTTTAGAATCCATAAATGATCCTTCGCGTCGCGTCGCTTTTGCTTATGAGTCCCAGGTTTTGTTTGAGGAGAGATTAGGGTTGTCTTCACCCCATTCTTCCTCTGTATGATCTGGATCTTTATCCCAATCAATTTCAGCTGCTTGAGTATCGGGTAAATCCTGATCATCAAAGCCAGATTCTTCAAACCTCAGGTATTCGTCACCGTAAACAGATTCATCGAAAAAATCGATATCCTGTACAATTTCCGAGACCATAAGGAATTCCAAAAAATCCATGTATTTTTTATTTTTTAGATTTGTTGCGCAGTGTGGACAGATGAGAGTTTTAGCTAATCTCTCTTCTGAAAGTTCTTCGCCACAATTCGGGCATACAATATCTTCCATTATACCCTCACTTTCAATATTTTGATTAATAGCCGGTTCATAAAAGCGCGCAAATGTAGTCGGGGACATAGGGGGTGCCAAGAGGTTTTTTAATGCGCGTAATTTGCTAGGAAAATCATGCTCAGACGATATATTGCAACAATTAAGGCAATATTTAAAGGGAAATAATGGCACTAAAAAAGTACAACAAAACCACCCTTAAGAAGTTCAGAGAACTGCTTATGGATGAGCGTAATCGAATCGCTGAGGACTTGGAATATCAGAAAAGTGAACTCAACAAAACGATTACTGAAGGTGCTGGTGAATTATCCTCTGCTACTTACCACATGGCTGACGTTGGGACTGATATGGCGGAAAGAGAAAAGACCAGTCTATTTGCTCATCGCCAGGCAAAATATCTAAGTGATGTTGATGAAGCTATCGGACGTGTCGATAAAGGAACCTACGGTGTGTGTATCATATGTGGGGAATTAATCGAAGAAGGTCGTCTGTTGGCAGCACCCATCGCCAAGTATCATGTACCTTGTAAAGAGACACAGAATCAGCGCAACCACAATCAGTAAGTGCGTTAAATCACCTCGTTACTTCATTTCTAGCAACGCAATCAGATTTAAAATATTTTTTTCATAGAATCCACTCTCACTCTGGGAGTAGATAACATTCAGGTCTGACTTCTCGTCACCAAATCCGATTTTCAGAGAAATATTTAACTGCTTAATCAATTTCATGAGACGATCATTCGGTACTGGTTCTAGCTGAAGCAGAATATCTGGATTAAAAGCAACGATGCTATTCTGAATCCGCATTCTTTCGTCTGCGTTGGGGTCGTAATTCATGTTAAAGTAGTGATGTTGAACATTTACTGCGAGCTCTTCACTCGAATCTGGAACTAAAAGCATGTACTCGAAACGCTCGGGTAAGTTGTACATGCGTTGCAGAGTATATCGAGCAATTCTGAGCCAGGCAACTTGCTGTGGATAAACAATGGCAATACGCTGAATATTCTGGAATCTTTCCTGAAAACTGTATGGAGTTTCTGCAATAACTTGCTTTGATTTTAGTAGTCTCATCAGATCAGTGATTTAACTGAAATCGCCTTCAGAATCAATGACCTATTTATTAATTCCAGTCCCCTCTGAATAATCATTGCATCGTCTTAAAGAAAATTGAATTTATGCACCATGTTTCGTACCATCCTTTCTATACTACTTTTGAGTTCTCTTCTGTTGGGTCAGAACTATCGCTGGCCAATCCGAGCCTCCCAAAGTCTATCAGCCACCTTTTCAGAATATCGCTCTGGTCATCTCCATGCAGGCATAGATATAAAAACCTGGGGAGAAATGGAAGTACCCTGCCTGGCAATAGCAGATGGATACATCGAGCACATTGCTGTGGGCTACAATGGTTATGGTAGGGGACTATGGCTCAGATTGAACGATGGAAGTCTTGCTGTTTATGGTCATCTCGAACAGTTCAACCCCCTGATTGAGAACCTGATTAGAACAGAACAATTGAAGAATGAGAAATATTCCTTACATCTGAGATTCACCCCGGACCAACACCCGGTAAAAGCCGGATCTGTAATCGGGTATAGCGGCACCTCTGGAACCGAGCATCCACACTTACACTTTGAAATTCGGGACACGCTGGGTCAGATTCACAATCCTCAGTTTTTCTACCCGGAAATTAAAGATCACAAAGCCCCAATTCTGGATGAAATCATGCTCATTCCTGTTGGGACAGATAGTCGTATAAACGGCAGTCTTTACCCAGTTGTTTTTGACATGCAGAAAGAGGTCAAAACTGTATCGGCAACAGGACCATTTCGCGTGGCGCTTAATACCCATGATCGAGCTAATGGTACTTATAATAAATACAATATTTATCGGGCTGAGATCAGAGTGAATGATTCACTTGTTTATGAGAGAGAATTTGATCGGGTGGCCAGACGACTTACCGATGATGTAGACAAAGTCTACCCCGGAGTAAAGGGCAAACGTGGCTGGCGATTCATGTCCATGTTTAACACGGATATGAGTGAAGCAGCTCCCTTTGCACCTGAATCTATGAGCGGAATTATTTCCCCGGCAGGTTTGTCAGAATTGCAAATCAAGGTGTCAGATATTTACGGTAACAAAGTGAACAAGAATCTCATTTTCCACGAACAGGTATCGGCTAATTGGGAACTCAAGCATATTGATGAAAAGGTTATCATCACGCGACATTTTTCTGAAAATGGCTATGAGAACATCCAATTCTATACTGGCCATAATTCCTATCTCCCCATTTCAGAAACCATGTATAGAATGACGTCCACCTCCTGGGTCTTAGGGACACAGGACCTCAGTTCCGGTGTTCGAGCTTTAGGAGCTGCTGGTGGGAAAATCAAATGGATTATACCACCCCAAAACCAGGGAGATCCTGAACTGGATTATCGGTGGAAAAGAAAGCAGAATGGATTCGTACTGCAGGTTAACAGCATTGCCCCATACGTTTTCCCACTTACATATTCGCTGACAACCAATACCCATCAATTCTCCGGAGAATTGATTCAAACCACTCCCACAGGTGTAGAATCTTCAATTATCCCTCTTGATCTGGCTGCTCTCGCCAAGAGCATTGAATTCTTATCTGGTTCACTAGTTGTCGGCTCCCTCCCTCTTGACCCAATGGAACCTATTGCAAGAGGACAGCATCAGATATTCAAACTGGATATAATTGGTGCAGAATTATCAGTACAAAATACAAGTGATTCAGAACTGTATATTAAAATCGATACATCAGTTGCTGTGTTCAACCATAAACCTGCAATTGGAATCAATATCAAGCTGCTAAAAACCCAGGAGAACCAATTTTCTGGACGCTTATCTTTCTCAAAGCATCGTCATGATTCCACATTTGCCATTTTCTCCCCTGGAAAAAAGAAAGCCTGGGACCGCCAAATATCCCCTGATTCATCTGAACAATTTGAAATAAATATTAAGGAGGGTGGTTCATTCTTCCTGCTCAGAGATAATACTCCACCTGTTATCAAACCTCTCAAGTCATATGCAAGTGTTCGACGGGGAGAACGACTGGTATTCAAAATCAAAGATAACACTGGAGTCATTGCTTACCCGAGGACCGGAATTAAAGCCACCCTGGATGGTGCCCTCTTTTTTCCCGATTATAATCCCCTCAGACATGAGCTCTCATTTCATATTCCAAAAAGATTAGGGACTGGGCAGCATATTATTGAATTTTCCCTGAGAGATAGCTCTGGCAATGTGGCAGAGTTTAAGCATCAACTCTATGTGAAATCCTGATATGTTCATTCCAATCAAGGATACGAATCCGGCCTTACGCAAACCTCTGGTCACCTATGGTCTCATCATTATCAATGTGCTGTTTTATCTACTGGAATACATCTATAGCTTTGAGGGTTTTGTCTTCTCTAAAGACTTGTTTTTGGCTCATCCGTTTCAGGCCTTCCCCAGTCTCATTACACATCAATTTCTCCACGGCAGCTGGAGCCATTTAATTTTTAACATGCTCTTCCTGTACATATTTGGTGATAATATGGAAGGCTCACTGGGACGACGATTCTATCTATTTTTTTACCTCAGTTGTGGGGCTGGCGCTGCATTATTTGAAGTCTACCTTGATCCATATTTTGGTGCCACCAGTCCTGGTCTGCTCATTGGAGCATCTGGCTCTATCTCAGGTGTATTGGCCGCCTATGCCCTCCGATACCCCAGGGCCAAAATTCTGACCTGGACACTGTTTGTTCTCTTTCTGAAAATCCGAGCAGCCTGGTTCATAGGAATCTGGATAGCGACACAATTTTTATTCGAAATACTGACACCTCAGGATGCTACTGCTTATATTGCACACATCGGTGGATTTGTTATTGGACTAGTCATTTACAGTATTTATCACAAATATCGACTAAGCAGGAATTCATAATGCGAAGTAAACTTATTGAGGCCGCCACTAACGCTCGAAAAAACGCTTATGCGATTTATTCAAATTTTCACGTTGGGGCAGCAGTAGAGACATCAAGTGGGAAAATATTCCAGGGCTGTAATGTGGAAAATGCCAGTTATGGTCTTACCATTTGCGCAGAGCGCACCGCCCTCGTTTCAGCAATAGCAGCAGGTGAAAACACCTTCACACATCTGGTGGTCGCCACAGAAAATGGGGTCAGCCCCTGTGGTGCCTGTCGTCAGGTTATTTGGGAATTATGTGGAGATATCCCGATTACATTGGTCGATGAAACCGGAGCCTGTCAAGAAACAAGCGCTTCAAAATTATTGCCCCACGCTTTCGGTCAACAGGATTTGGACTCATAAGAGTCGGATTCAAACAAAATATTCAGGAGATAGTCAAGCTATGGAGCACCTAACGCCCCATCACAGCGGTTGGATTGAAGTCATCACCGGCTCAATGTTCAGCGGGAAAACTGAAGAGCTTATTCGAAGACTCAGACGAGCTCAGATAGCTCGCCAACATGTCGCTATTTTTAAACCTGATATTGATAATCGATTTAGTGAGGATCATATTGTTTCACATAGTCAACAACAGCTGGAGTCAACCAGGGTAAAGACGGCTAAAGATATACTACCTCTGGCAAAGCACGTTCAAGTTGTTGGTATTGATGAAGCTCAATTTTTCGATGACGAGATTGTTGAGGTTTGCCAAATTCTGGCAAAGCAGAAAAAACGTGTGATCGTTGCAGGTCTGGAAAAGGATTATAAAGCCAAGGCATTTGGTCCCATGCCCGAACTCATTATTGATGCAGAATATGTAACTAAAAATCTAGCCATATGTGTTATCTGTGGTAACCCTGCAGGTTTCACCCAGCGTTTAAGCAATACGGGTGATCAGATTCAAGTGGGTGAAGCTGAAGCATATGAAGCGAGATGTCGCAACTGTTATGAAGAACCAAAGGAATAGACTATGCAAAGACTTATAGGATTTCTAGGCATTGCAGCCATTCTGGGTATTGCCTTTCTCATGTCAAACAACCGGAAAGCCATCAACTATCGTGTGGTCTACTGGGGCTTGGGTCTCCAGCTCGCTTTTGCCATCTTCATCTTGGCAACACCCATTGGCAAACCTGTATTCATGTTTTTGGATAAAGCCATTAATAAGCTGTTATCCTTTTCAGACGAAGGTGCAGAGTTCCTCTTTGGGGCTCTGGCTATCAGTCCTGGCCAAGAGAACAGCTTGGGATTCTTTTTTGCGTTCCAGATTCTCCCTACCATTATTTTCTTTTCTGCATTTATGGCTATCCTGTATCACTTCGGGATCATGCAGTTGGTTGTGAAATACATTGCCCGGGCTATGCAGAAAACTATGGGAACCAGCGGTTCTGAAACGCTATCTGCCTCTGGTAATATCTTTGTGGGTCAAACCGAAGCCCCGCTCTTGATTCGCCCATTTATAAAAACGATGACCAAAAGTGAGTTCATGGCGGTCATGACGGGTGGCTTTGCCACCATGGCTGGTGGTGTCCTGGCGATCTATGCCAAATGGCTCACAGATATCCCAAACATTGCAGGCCACCTCATGGCTGCTTCAGTGATGAGCGCACCTGCCGCCCTGGTTCTGGCCAAGATCATCTATCCTGAGGTTGAGGATTCTCCCACTGCTGGAGATAAAATGGTTGAAATGGAGAAGGCAGAGGGCAATGTCATGGAGTCCATTGCCAATGGAACTTCAGACGGTATGCGCCTGGCTGCCAATGTCGGCGCTATGCTCATTGCAATTGTGGCACTGGTAGCAACAGCAAATTTCGCCCTTGGTATGGTAGGTCTTAGCATTCAGCAAATCTTGGGTTGGATATTCTCTCCCCTTGCATTTCTAATGGGAGTCCCCTGGGCTGATGTTACCCTGGTGGGTCAACTCATGGGTGAAAAGATCGTGCTTACAGAACTCATCGCTTATAGCCATTTGCAGGATGTCATGGGACAGCTAGATGAAAAATCTATGATCATTAGCTCTTACGCCTTGTGTGGGTTTGCCAATTTTACCTCAATCGGTATCCAGATCGGTGGCATTGGTGCATTGGCTCCTGAACGACGTGGCGATCTGTCCAAGGTTGCGTTCAAAGCTATGATTGGTGGCGCCTTAGCTTCCTGGTTGACTGCTACAGTTGCAGGAATAATGATTTAGGTGATTCTTTGGCCCAGGAAGCCTTTCAGGCACAAATTTTGTTAGAGCATAAGTAAACGGAGAAAAATACTAACTATGCGAATCATTATTGTAGGACCTCCCGGCGCTGGCAAGGGAACACAAGCGAAACTCATTGTAAAGGATTTTCATATCATACAGCTCTCTACTGGAGATTTATTACGGGAGCATCGTCGTCAGCACACAAAATTAGGGCAAGCAGCAATCAAGTATATGGATGGTGGCAATCTGGTACCGGATGATGTCATCCTGGGTATGGTCGCCGAGGAATTTAAAAAACCTGAACTCAAACCTGGTTATATCCTGGATGGTTTTCCACGAACCTGTCCCCAGGCCAAAGGTCTGGATCAACTCTTAGAGGATCGAGGGCTGACCCTGGATCATGTACTCGTCCTGGAAGTTCCGGATACAGAGTTGGTGCGTCGTCTTACTGCTCGAAGATCTTGCTCTGAGTGTGGCCATATTTATAACATGGTATTTAATCCTCCCGCTGTGGACGGAATTTGTGATCATGATGGCAGCCCCTTAATTCACCGTTCAGATGATACTGAGGAAACAGTGGTCAATAGACTTGGCGTCTACAAAAAACAGACAAAACCCCTCATAGATCATTATCAACTTCAAGGTGTTGTAAGACATATTGATGGCACAGGAGATATGCAGGATATTTATCAACGTATCCTTGCTGTATTGAAGTAGATATGTATATCCTCGGGGTTACCGGAAATATTGGTTCGGGAAAAAGCACGGTCAGCGATCGTCTTGCCCATCATGGAGCCATCGTTTCCCACTCCGATCCTCTGGCAAAAGAAATCCTGAGAAATGATCCTGAAATTTTAGCCAGCCTGGCTGAACGCTTTGGTACAGATATCCTGAATGAAGCCGGCGAGCTTCAAAAACACATCCTTGCCGAGCGTGCGTTTAGTACCAGGGATGATCAACTCTTCCTGAATCATCTTATTCACCCTGAAGTTCGAAGAATTACCCTTGATCGTATTGAAATGGCAAGGTCTCAAGGAAAATCGTTATTTGTTGTGGATGCCCCCCTGCTGTTTGAAGCTCATGCAGATAGTATTACGGATGGCGTTTTAGTTGTTGTTGCGGACCGCATGTTTCGCGAGGGTCGCGTGGAGAGACGTAGTAGCATCTCCAAAGTTGATTTCGACAGACGTGATGCCCTTCAAATGCCCATTGAGGAGAAAATTCGCAGGGCGGATTATGTCATCGACAATGATGGAACGCTGATTGAGCTTTTAGCCAAAGTGGATATTTTTTTTAAGGAGCTTTCACTTTAAGATAGGAGTGTAAGCGAATCGCATGGTTATCGGTCATCCCAGCGACATAATCACAAATCATACGCATTTTTTGATTTTCATCAAACTCAGTGGACATGCCTGCTGGTAGGGGTAAAAGCTCAAGCTCCCTTTGCTTCTCAAAAACGACATCCCGATAGTAGCGAAACAACTCTTCAAGAATCTCAACACCCTTTGATTCTGGATTTTTCACATAATCTGAATTGTATATGAGACTGTAATTCAATGATCTCAAAGCCATCAATTCAGAATGCGATTCGTCATCCATTTTGAGACCGTATTTATAGCGGGGAATGTTAATAAAGGGGTTTTCAATTTTTTCGATAGAAATGGAATATATCCAGCGACCAATAAGTCCGGCGATAAAACGGGACATGGGAAATTGATTTCTCAGAACTTGATCCACATCTGCCTTGATTTTGTTGCTGGCATCAAGATACTGATTACTCCAGAATTGCTGAACCTGCTCAGGTGTCAACAGGCTCTGCTTCACTCCATCGAACAAATCTGAAGTCGTGTAGGCGATATCATCTGCAAGATCCATGATAGCACATTCTATGGGTCGAATCTGGGTTCCATTTTGAGCTAAATCGTCCAGGTGTTGGTCATTGTGGACCCAGGATAATATGTCCTGTTGATCTGGATAGAGAAATTTTGCACCATTGGGAGTATTTTCTTTGCCCACTATTTTATACTTTAAAATACCATCCAGACAAGCCCGGGTCGCCTGCATACCTGCATTGGTATATGATCGACGATCACCTCTCACAATATCTGTCAGGATACGAAGTGATTGGGCGTTGCCTTCAAAACCACCCCAGGGATCCATAAGTTCATTTAAGCGAGATTCTCCCTTATGACCGATTGGTGGGTTTCCCAGATCATGGGCCAAACAGGCGGCCTCTACCAGGGCTGAGTCGATTTGATATTCCCCCGTTAGAATATCAGAACTTCGGTTCAGATAATTCACAATGGATCGACCAATCTGAGCTACCTCTATTGAATGTGTCAGGCGGGTTCGGTATTGATCAGATTGTCCAGTAACATAAACCTGGGTCTTCCCCTGGAGGCGGCGGAAGGCCGTGGAATGGATTATCCTGTCACGATCAATTTCAAAGGCATTGCGATATTCATTTTCAGGAAGGTGTCGTTCCCCTATCGATTCACAATCCCAATCTGTATAGAAAGTATTTTTTATGGTCATAGACTCAAAATAAACGAGAAATTGCAGGCTACCAATGGATTAGACCATTTCAAACATTCTGAAATATTGGGAAATTCCAGGGAATTCTTACTGTTTTCGGCGCGCCCTGGGATGGAAACTGCTGTGCACCTCCTTAAGATACGTGCTGTCGAGGTGAGTGTATATCTGGGTCGTTGATATATCAACATGCCCCAGCATTTCCTGTACAATCCGCAGATCAGCTCCTCCCTCAAGCAAATGCGTTGCAAATGAATGCCGAAAAGTATGTGGACTGACTGGTTTGTGAAGGTCAGCTTTTTCAGCCAACTTTTTTAGAATAAACCAGATACCTTTGCGTTGGAGTTGTTTGCCCTTATTGTTTAGAAAGAGGATGCCTTCATTAAAATAACCTTTTTCTAGAGAGGGTCGGCCATGTTCTATATACTCCAACAACCATTTTTTGGCTTCACCACCCAGCGGTACAATGCGTTCTTTATTTCCTTTGCCCCGTATGAGTATGAGGTCATCATCGATGAGGATCTGCTCCATGGTCATGTCACATACCTCGGAAACTCGCATGCCAGCTGCGTACATAAGTTCAAACATAGCCCTGTCTCTCAATCCCAGGGGTGTCTCCGTGTCGATGGCATCCAACAGTAGCTCAATATCTTCAAAATTTAGAATTTTAGGTAGACTTGCCGGGAGTTTGGGAGAGTCCAGAAACTGGGTAGGATCTTCACTGAGGTGTCCTTCCATCACTAAGAATTTGTAATAGGCCCTGAGTGATGAGAAATGACGAGCTACGCTGGTTTCCGCCATCTTGCGTTTCTTTAACACCCGGGCATAGTCGGTAAGTATTTTGTGGTCTACTTTTCCAGGGGAGTTGATTTTCAGTGAATCTAAAAATTGCCAGAAATCCTCAAGATCTTCAAGATAGGCTGCCTGGGTATTTTTTGCCAGATTGCGCTCTATGCGTAGATAGTTCAGGAAATCCTGAAGAAAATGTTCAGAGCTGGACATGTAAGAATATAGTCGGAAAGAGAAAATTGAAACTTGAAATTTACTTCCGTTGTTTCAATCGCATTTCGATTAGGCAAAAGAGATGGATTCCTGAACCCTTCGAGAACCTCAGGGAGACAGCTGGTGTGTCTTGCTGAGGCTCTCAAAGCATAACACATACCACGCATTTGTAAGTGGAAATCGGGCTATTCGTGTCCAAAGATTGCGACAAGTAGTTTTAAGCTAAATTTAAATGCCCTAAAATTGGGCACAATGAAACGGATTAGTTGTGAATGGCCTTAGCGAAGGCTTCCATAAGATGCGATTTCTCAGGATCTTCCAGAATATTGCCAGTTACAACAAATGAGGCTCCAGCTTTTGCAAGAGCTCCGGCCTCCTCTGGAGTATGGATCCCACCACCTACAATGACTGGAACATCTGTGCAGCTACTCACCGCTTTTACCATGCGGGGTGTTACGGAATATTGAGCACCGCTTCCAGCTTCCAGGTAGATAAATTTGAATCCCAGATAATCCGCCGCCAATGCGTGCGCGATAGCGATCTCATCTTTATCCCTGGGGATAGGTTTAGAACCGCTGACAAATTCTGCCGTGGTTACTCGTCCACTTTCGATGAGCATATAGGCTGTGGCCATAGGCTCAATGCCAAGTTCACGAACTACTGGTGCTGCTTGAACCTGATCTCCGATAAGAAACTGAGGATTGCGACCACTGATTACTGAAAGATAAAATACTGCATCAACATGGGGTGTCAATTGGTTGACATTCCCAGGAAATAGGATGACTGGTAGGGTTGCTGTCTGCTGGATCAGTCTCATCTTACGCTGAGCTCCTTCACCTAGAATAAGGGAACTGCCCACCATGATTCCATCGGCACCGGAACCGTTGATTCTTCTGATGAAATCCTCAACTTCATCCAAACCCCAACGATCAGGATCTACAAGAACGAGATAACCAGCACCTCTGGAAGATTTGGCTGCGAGCATTTGTTCATATACACTCAAACTAGATATCCTTTCAGGAAGGCAATCAGACTATCCATCTCCGACTTACTGCGTTTTTCGGTTACAGCGATTAATAATTGCTTATCTGAATCTTTTTCAAACTGGCTCAAAGCAATTCCAGGAAAAAATCCAGCTTTTGTAGCTTCAGAAACCAACGCCGTGGCAGTGCCAGGTACTTCAATGACAAATTCATTGAAGAAGGATTTAGTTTTAAGCGAAAATCCATCTAGATCATTGATTGCCTCGGCAAGATAGTGGGCCTTCTGAGTACACAGCTCCGCCACTCTTTTCATACCATTTTTGCCCAATGTGGACATATAGATACAGGCAGCCAGGGCATTCAGACCCTGATTTGTACAAATATTGGAAGTGGCTTTTTCACGGCGGATATCCTGCTCGCGAGTGCGGAGCACCATGACAAAGGCTCGGTTGCCATTTACATCGATGCTTTCACCGGCGATACGACCTGGAACCTTCCGAATCAGAGCTTCCTTGACAGCCATGAAACCCAGATAAGGACCACCAAAACTGAGGTGATTACCAAGAGCTTGACCCTCTCCAATTGCAATATCCACACCCTGTTTTCCAGGTGCTTCCAGAAGATTCAAGCTGATGGGATTAACAACGGCTATGAGCTGAGTTTTTTTATCTGCAATGCTTTGCTTGATGACGGCCAGGTCCTCTAATCCACCATAAAAATTGGGATTCTGGATAACAACACCAGCTACTTCAGCATCCAGTTTATTGGCCAAAGAAGTGAGAGAAGTAACGCCTTCATCCAGATCGATAAATTCAAACTCCAGTCCCTGAAAATGTGCATATGTAATAGCCACATCTGTATAAACTGGGTTCACACTTTTTGAGATTAATATTTTTTTGCGACGAGTATGCCGTGCTGCCAATAAACAGGCTTCGGCCATGGCACTGGCCCCATCATACATAGATGAATTAGCCAGATCCATACCGCTAAGTTCACAAATCATGGACTGATATTCATACATAGCCTGCAGGGTACCCTGAGACACTTCAGCCTGGTAGGGCGTGTAAGCCGTATAGAACTCTGAGCGGCTGATAAGCACATCTACTACATGGGGAATAAAGTGATCATAACTACCCCCCCCGAGAAATGACACGTGTGTAGATGTACTGGCATCCCGGGAGAGAATCTGCAACACGTCTCGCTTATGTTCAATCTCCGATTTTGCAGGATCTAAAGGAAGATCACCTTCGAAACGCAGGGCTTTGGGGATGCTGTCTAAAAGCTCCTCAAAAGAGGTGATACCCACCTCTTTCAGCATCTTCAGTTGTTCTTCTTCCGTGTTGGGTATGTACTGGTGCATAGTGATCCTATCAGGAAACGCTGGCGATATATTCCTCAGCAGTCATACAGCTATCTAATTCGGAGGGATCACTCATCTTAATTTTGAGAATCCACCCATCTCCGTAGGCATCCTGATTAATTAATTCAGAAGTGTCATCAAGCTTCTCATTGACTGCCTCAATACTCCCACTTAGAGGAAGGAAAACATCTGCGACCGTTTTTACGGCTTCGATGGTGGCCGCTACGTCACCCTTTTCAAATTCATCACCAACATCTGGTAACTCAACGAAAACGACATCACCAAGCTCACCTTGGGCATAATCTGTAATACCAATTGTGGCAGAATCACCTTCAATGCGGATCCATTCATGATCGCTGGTGTATTTGAACTCTGCTGGCACGTTCATATCTTGCTCTCCTAGATCAAATTATTTCTATAAAACTTTCAAAAATTACAAACAAGTCCTAAACAGCAAAAATCCCGCCGAACCTATGATTCAAAACGGGACAAAATTGTCAAAATTATTAGCGACTGATCTCCACTATTCGCGACTCGGGTCATATTTAAATGACTCCAGGAAATGTGTGTCAAAATTGGCCTTCTGCACCTGGTCATTTTCAAGTAACTGAATGTGGAAAGGGATGGTTGTCTTCGGTCCCTCGATAATGAATTCTTTCAATGCCCCCAGCATGCGATCAATGGCCTCTTTCCTGTCGCAACCATGAACAACCAACTTTGCTAACATGGAGTCGTAGTGAGGAGGAATCTGGTATCCACTATAGATATGGCTGTCAACACGAATTCCACGACCACCCGGGAAGTGTACACTCTTAATCAACAAGGGCGAGGGTCTAAAATTCAGGGCGGGATCTTCTGCATTAATGCGACACTCAATGGAATGTCCCCTTAATTTCATTGTCCCGATCCAATCAGGTAATTTATTCCCGGCATGGCAGGCTATCTGCTCCTTGACAATATCAATCCCCGTCACTTCTTCAGAGACTGTATGTTCGACCTGAATACGAGTATTCATTTCCATAAAATAAAATTTGCCGTGTTTATCCAGTAAAAATTCGATGGTTCCTGCACCCACATAATTAACTCGTTTGGCACCGGCTACCGCAGCTACGCCCATTTCGTGCCTTAGCTCTTCCGAGACAACTGCAGAGGGAGATTCTTCTAATAATTTTTGATGGCGTCTCTGAATAGAGCATTCGCGTTCACCCAACGAATAGATATTTCCGTGTGAATCACCCAGGAGTTGGACTTCAATGTGTCGTGGGTTTTCAATGTATTTTTCCAGATATAGATCAGCATTTCCAAAGGCGGTTCCAGATTCTGCCTGAGCCATGCCATACAACATGGCAATATCTTCACCCCGGTAAACCACGCGCATTCCACGTCCACCACCACCAGCTGTAGCCTTAAGGATAACAGGGTATCCCATTTCATCGGCCATTCGGCGAGCTTCATCAACAGAGCTCAAGATTCCTTGGCTACCAGGTATTACTGGTACTCCAGCAGCTTTCATGGTCTCTTTAGCCGAAGCCTTGTCACCCATAGCGTTGATCATTGCACCGTCAGGACCAATAAAATCAATACTGTGTTTTTTACACATATCTGCGAAATCTGCACTCTCAGCCAGAAATCCATAGCCTGGGTGAATCGCATCAGCGTTTGTAACTTCAGCAGCAGTAAGAATCGCCTGGGTATTTAAATAGCTAAGATTTGAGGGACCGGGTCCGATACAAACTGCTTCATCAGCAAATTTAGTGTGGAGGGATAGCTCATCTGCTTCAGAATAAACAGCCACGCTCTTGATACCCATCTCACGACAGGCGCGAATGACACGTAAGGCGATTTCACCACGATTTGCGATGAGTATTTTTCTATACATAAATAATTATCAAGGCTCTATGAGAAAGAGGGTCTGGCCATATTCAACAGGTTGGGCATTTTCGATCTGAATGTCAAGTATAACTCCAGATACTTCGGCCTCCACCTCATTCATAATTTTCATGGCTTCGATGATACAGAGCGTATCGCCTTTCTTGACATGATCTCCAACTTTGATAAAGGGGTCTACTTCTGGTGAAGGAGAACGATAGAAAGTCCCAACCATGGGAGACTTAATTGATAAGCCTTGTAGTGAACTCTCATCATCTGTGGTATCAGCAGTGGTTTGAATAGGTGCAGCGGATTGTGCGGGAGCGGGGACCATTCCAGAGTTCTGAACCACAACATTGCCCCCCTGACGGGAAACGCGAATCTTTTTACCCCACCTGCTAACTTCAATCTCTGATATAGTGGATTTTTCCAGTAATTCGATTAATTGTTCGATGTCTTTAGTATTCAAAATGAATTTTCTCCTAAGCCCTCACGCGTTCCAAATAATCCCCCGTTCGAGTGTCAACTTTAACTTTGTCCCCGATATTAAGAAAGAGTGGAACCGTTACTTTTAAACCGGTCTCAAGAAAAGCAGGTTTTGATCCCCCTGTGGCTGTATCCCCGCGCAGACCAGGATCAGTCTCTTTGATCTCGAGGATGACATGGGCGGCTACTTCTACATCAACAGGAGTTGCGTCCCTGAATAAAACTTTAATAATATCATTTTCCTTCAGAAAATCTTTAACAGAAACCATTAGATCAGCATCAATAGCGATCTGCTCATAGGTCTCATTGTCCATAATATGATAATGAGATTCGTCAGAGTAAAGATAGGTCATTTCATTGGCCATCAATTTGACATCAGCAATTTTTTCACCTGATCGAAAGGTTTGTTCAATAACCTGTCCACCTGGTATTTTTTTTAATTTCGTTCTTACGAAGGCATTACCTTTGCCTGGTTTAACATGAAGAAATTCAACGACTTTCCAAAGATTACCGTTAAACTCCATTACCAAATTGTTTTTAATGTCAGATGTACTAGCCATAATTAATTACCAGACTCCTTCTTAAGTGGCGCGAAGTTAACCGGGGGCTGAAATCATGGCAAACTTTTTATCCGCAAGTATTCCTCGTCAAATGTGAATTTCCTCAGAATTAGGGTAGCATACTTATTTAGAAATACTGCCATTCAGGTATCCTCATGATAGTCGTTCTTATAGCCTTTTTCCTTGCCTTCCTGCATTAAGATTCCTATTAATACTCAATGGAGAATACTTTCAATATCATTTCTGACAGATTGCTGGAAATGGTACCTCTCATTGGTTTATATGCTGAAACACACTTCAGATTTCGCATCCCATTTAGTCGTTATTTCAAGCAGGAGCCAGAACTTATTTTTGATACTCCCTGGCGGTTAGAGCCTGGGCAAAAACTAAGTATTTTCCTGGTGGTCAAGGATGCCCACCTCTACCCAATCCAATTGGAGTCAGTGGGGGTTGATATTTTTCAGCATAATCAGAAACTTTGCAGTCAGAGTTGGGAGCTCAACCAGGAGGTCCAGGATCGACAGACTGATTATGAATTTTCCTTTGGAGACTGTGATCTTCCGTTAGGTGAAGTGGAAATATTTCCCACTCTGACCTATTCAATTTCCGGGAAACAGCGCCACATGCAGGTAGATAACTACCATGGAACTCATAAGACACCTCTGCGGGTTACAATTGCAGAACATGGCTTACCAAAATTAGCGGGCTGGCAAACTGGTGATACCCATCTCCACAGCTCATTCACTGATGACCAAATAGAGTTTGGTGCATCACTGAAGCAGACCAGGAAAGCGGCCCAGTTGCTGGGCTTGGATTTCATCTCAGCCACTGATCATTCATATGATCTTGACGATGAGCCTGATAACTATCTAAAGAATGATCCTGAGCTGGAAAAATGGAAGCAAAGTCGAGAATTGATTACAGACTTAAATAAAGAAGATATTCTCACAATCATACCCGGAGAAGAAATCAGTGTGGCCAATGCCAGAGGAGCCACCGTTCACTTCCTGCATTTTAATGATCCGGTTTATTTTCCTGGAAGTGGCGATAGTGGTGAAGATTGGCCCAAGCTCAATTCCCAGCTGAGCATTGACGACGTGTTAGCCCAACGCTCTCCCCAGACAGTATCTGTGGGTGCTCATACTGCTTATAAATTTCCCTGGTTCCAGCGCGTGCTCCTCAGACGTGGATTCTGGGAAAGTCAGGATCACAACAACCTGGAGCTTGATGGTGTACAAATTTTATGTGGCACGCCGGCCTATTCAGCATTTCATACCTCAAGACAACTTTGGATTGATGCCCTTCTAAAAGGTAGTAAACTGGGTGTATATGGTGGAAGTGATGGTCATGGTAACCTTAATCGAAACTGGCATGTTACTCTACCTATGTGGTCATTAGGGACCCATGAGGATCAAATTTTCGCACAATCCAGAACCATTATCAGGAGCGCTAGTTCAGATACTACAGCTCTAATCGATGCAATGAAAAAGCGCCGCACAGCACTTTCTACAGGTCCCATGGGAGACCTTGCTGTTAGCCTTAAGGGCAAGGTCTACGGAGTTGGTGACACATTGAGTGCTAACAAAGATAATGCTCTTAAACTATCCATACGGGGTGCCAGTACTGAAGAGTTTGGGTCATTAATGGATGTAAGCCTCTATGCGGGAGATCTCGAATCTCAAGCAGAAACACTCCTTTTCCACGAATCTGAGCTATCCAATGAATTTGAGATAAATCTGGATTTTGCTGTTCCTGGTGAAGCTTATCTGCGTATGGAGATCAGCAGTGATGGATCGCGTTGGCCTGGGATTTATGTTTCCTCACCCATTTGGATTGAGACAAATAGTAAAACCTGAGGAGGTCAGTTTTACACTCCAGCTTGATACTTAGCTTTTCAGATCCGATTTTTACAGCCTCTTAAATGCCGAATTATCTTTTGATTAAATGCTCGTTTGCTTCAATGAATTGCCTGGCATTCATGCTGGCAGTAGGATGTGCAGGATCAGGGCCCTGACGCATCATGATTATAAATTTACCAACCGGGTTAGAAGTCACTTCCTGAGCACCAAAACTACTTCGGACATTAGTATTGACACCCCCAGACATGGAAGTACGTGTCTCAATAGTCAGATCTCCCTCTACGAATTCTTTATCAGGAACGTCTTCAAAACTGGCGTCTTCTACAATGAGGAAATGTGATAAACCCTGTTCCAGTGTGAGTTCAGAGCATCGATAGGTCAAATACGTTCTAACCTCATTGAGATTATTGTATTGGTTGCCCTCGAAAGTGACTTCAAAGGTATTTTCGTTTAATTGATTCTCACTATATCCCCCACTGGCATTTATTGGTCTGTAGGTAACTGCACAGCCCAATAGCAAGATGATCATCGACAAAGTGATGGTAATTTTTAATATTGAATTCATAATTTCCCTCCGCAAGTATTGCTTACTTTTTATTGGCTTTCCTAACCTGAAGTTCCATGGCCTTCCATTCAGCGGGAGAAAGTACATCAAGAAAGTTGAATTCACCTGCTCCTTTTAACCATTCTCCACCATCGATGGTGATAACTTCCCCATTGATGTATTGGGACTGATCTGCGACCAGATAAGCTGCCAGATTAGCCAACTCAAGGTGCTCACCAACTCTTTTCAATGGAATCCGATCGACGAATTGCTGCTCCAGACCAGGCGGGAGTAACCGATCCCAGGCACCCGCAGTAGGAAAAGGACCTGGTGCTATGGCATTCATGGTAATGCCGTATTTTGCCCATTCCACAGCCAAACTTTTGGTAAGGGTTTGCACGCCTGCTTTGGCAATTGCAGATGGAACCACATATCCTGAACCTGTGGTAGCATATGTTGTTACAATATTTAAGATTCGGGCAGTTTGTTCAGTTTTGATCCAGTGTTTGCCAAACGCCAGGGTAGTATTATATGATCCCTTTAAAACAATATCGGTGATAACATCGAAAGCCTTGTGGCTCAATGCTTCGGTGGGGCTTACAAAATTTCCGGCCGCATTGTTCAAGAGAATATCAACCGAGCCAAAATGTTGGAGTGTTTGTTCCAGGGCAGAATCCACCGCTTTGTAATCACGTACATCCAGGGCTAGGGGGAGGACTTCACCACCTGTAGCATCAACCAACTCGGTAGTAGCCTTTTCTAGCATTTCGAATTTTCTGCTGGCAATGACGACTTTGGCCTGTAATTCCAGAAATCTCTGTGCCATGGAGCGACCTAGACCCGTGCCACCACCTGTGATAAAAATGACCTTGTCCTTCAATAGATCTGCTTGAAACATTGATTTATCTCCTTTGGTACAACCTGCTCTTCCAGAAACAGCGAAGCAAGAATTATTATCTCATGATGTTGACTCCAGGGAAAATTATTCTATCTTACTTTGCTTTTTAAAGTACTTTGATTACGATAATATTTCAAGAAGGATAATTATGAACGATATGGACAATAGAGAAGCAAAGGAACAACTAGCCTTTATCAAATCCGTTATGGATGATAGTCAGAAGGTCCTGGCCGATAATGGGGATGGGTTTATCCTGTGGGGAGTACTCATGATACTGGCAGGTGTTTCTTCATATTTTCTAGATCAATTCGAATTAAACAGGTTCCAGGGGTGGCTCTACCTGGGTATAGTCGGAATAGGTTGGATATACATGCTGACCCTTCACAGAAAAACCGACAAATCCATAATCGGAAATCCCCTGACAAAAAAAATAATAGACTCCATCTGGATAGCTGTACTGGCCACCATGACCTTACTGGGGTTTGTGGGTGGAGCCAGCCAGGCCATCAACCTTGATCACATGACAGCAGTGATGTATACAGTTCTGGGAATTGCCTATTTCTTGCAAGGTGTTATAACTGGGAAGGTCTGGGTACGTAATCTGGCCTTTGGTTGGTGGGGTGGATCGATCATACTTTTCTTTTTAACGCATGGCTACGCAGGAATCCTGGCAATTGTCATGATGATTGGTCTCCAAATCATCCCCGGATTCATTTTTAGACGTCAATGGAAAGCTCACTTTTCTGAGGATTGAGTATGAACGATTTCGACTATCAACAGATCGATGATCTGATCCACTCAAGAATTCGACTCTCCGTTATGGCATCATTAAGTGCCCTGGGTTCAGCCAGTTTCTCGCATATCAAAGAGAGAGTTGGTGCTACTGACGGAAACCTTAGCGTTCATATCCGAAAACTCGAAGATGCCGGTTATGTCAGTGTCGATAAGTCCTTTATTGACCGAAAACCAGTAAGTATCTATCGCTTGACCAGCCAAGGAAAAACCGCTTTAAAAACATACATCAGTTATTTAGAAACCATGCTTCCCCTAACATAGGATCAAGACCCAATTATGAAAAATATTTTACACCAATTCAGTCTTATATGCTTGCTAATAACAGGTTTGCTGGCAAATGCCCCCTCCGGAGTTATTACAGGCACCATCGTTGACCGCGATACTCATCAGCCCCTCCCTGGAGCAAATGTCCTGCTGGATGGAACTCAATACGGTGCTGCAAGTGATCTGGAAGGATATTTTGAAATCCGTAATGTTCCAGTTGGTAGCTACTCTATCAGAGTACATATGATCGGCTATAAATCACAAGCCCGCGCAAATGTCCATTCACTTGGCCATAAACCTGCACAAATCAACATTGCCCTGGAACCAACTATTCTGACCGCAGGTGATATAGTCGTGACTGCGGGCTATTTCGAGCGAGTCAAAGATGCCTCCACCAGTGTCCGCAGCGTAGATTTTGAAGAGATTCGCTCTGATCCTGTGGGTGCCTATGACATTCTGAGTATGATGCAATCACTACCTTCAGTAGTTTCTGGAGCAGATCAAACCAACGAGATTATCGTGCGTGGTGGTTCCCCGGGAGAAAACTTGTTTGTCATGGATTTCCTGGATATCCCCTACCCCGTCCACTATCCCCAACAAGGAGCTGGTGGTGGACCAATCACCATGGTAAACACTGAGTTTATAGAAAAGATTGATTTTTTTGCAGGTTCTTTTCCGGCTCGCTATGGCGACAAGCTTTCATCAGTTATGGATGTCACTGTCCGTGAAGGGAATGCAAGTGGTCATAAATCAGCGCTCAGTTTCGATATGTCCGGATTCGGAGCTACTATTGAAGGACCAATCAGTGATCAGAGCACCTATATCGGCTCAGTCAAGCGCTCATTCCTGGACCTCGTCATTCAGCAAAGCGGGCTCATGGCAATTCCCAAATACTGGACATTCCAAGGCAAAGTCACCTATAACCTCAGTCAAAAAGAGAAGCTATACGTCAATTACCTTGGTGGTATTGATGAGATTGAGATAGTGGGCGAAGATTCACCCCAAAATCGTGGCGCAGAAAATGTAGGCTATAAGAGTCAACAACACACACTTGGGTTGACCTACAAAAACCTGTTCTCACAAAAAGGATATTTGCTTGCCTCACTTGGACATAACTATGTCATCATGGATATTGACGCCTACCGCGTCACTGATGAGAGTGAACACGACACCTTCTATCGGGGCATCAGTGTGGAGCAAGAAACTATTTTGAAAACTGACCTGGTTTACAAAGTAAACAAAGTTCTTGAAACAAGTTTTGGGGCTAAGCTTAAAATTGCACCCAACACCTGGGATTTTCTCTCATATAGTAGTGAATTAATCCTCTATGGGTATGCCTCTGATTCGCTGCAGCCCGCCTTACCGGTATCAGAAGCAGATTTTTATGAGCACTTCTTTGATGATACAAACACAGTAGTACGCCCATTTGATACGCTGGCAACCTATGCCGCTTCAGATACGCTCTACGAAGAAATCTTTAACAGTATTGGGATTCATGGGCAAATAAGATATCAACCATCGCATCGGATTGAACTGACCCTAGGAGCTCGCTTACAGTACAATGCTTATCTGGAAAAATCCAATTTCTCACCTCGGTTTAATGCAAGTTATCAACTCGCACACAATGCCAAGGTCAATGTAGCCGGAGGTCGCTATTACCAGCCTCCATTCTATTTAATGCTCATTTTGGGAGGTTCAGAGGCAAAGGCGCTGGACTTTTATTATGCTGATCAAGCTTCGGTAGGATTTGAATACTTTCCCAGGGAAGATATCCGATTCACTGCTGAAGTTTACAGCAAAACCTTTGCAGATATGCCCATGGAAGAGATATTGACAAATCCCAATACCGGCGCTGATAGTACAGGTGATTTTGTAAATGCCGGGTCCGGTCGTTCTCGGGGATTTGAGCTATTTCTGCAGAAGAAATTTTCTAATAACTGGTATGGTACGTTCAGCTATTCCCATTCGGTCTCTGAGGGAATCGATCCGCGCAAGGAGGAAACTGAATATTACCCCTGGGATTATGACTATGGTGATGTTGTGAGTCTGATCGGTGGCTATAAAATTCGATACATGGATTATGAATGGTACAATAAATATAAAAAGACAACAATGGCAAAAGCAACCTCATGGTTACCGCTAGCTCCTGCTGACGAATTCGAAATCAGCTTTCGTTTACGCTATTCAGGAGGAAAACCTGTTACACCCAAGACTTATAATCATGCGGTTCGGAAGTGGTATGTCTATTCAAACGATGATTGGAATACTGAGCGTATGGCCGAGTATTTGCGATTTGATGTAATGATACTCCAACGTTTCTATTTTGAAAAAATGAATCTGGTGGCGTTCTGGGATATCATGAATGTATTCAACAGGGACAACCCCTGGGATTATGTCTACAATGAGAATGGCACGAAGGATATCGCCCTCCAATTTAAAACTTTCCCCATTGGTGGAATCACGCTTGAATTCTAAATAGTTGAACCGGAAGGTTTTTTTGGTTGTGAGCACCTCTAACCACCAACTGAAGTTGGTGGTTAGAAATATTTTTGCGAATGGTTTTATTTGATGCCGGTGTTGGCGGAGTAACACGCTATCACCATCAGAGTGGGGATTTTATACATCTTTTTGATCGATATCATCATCTTTATTTACTAATTCAAAAATAGTGCACAATATTTTTAGATTCCAAACGTCTATATAGGTGACATGCAAAGCCAGAAATCACAAATAGCCGTAACACCACAACAGAAAAAAACACTCGGAATGAGTGCAATTGTTCTGGAAGCCCGAGAATGGTTGCTCAATTCAGTATCTGGGATGGTGTCACGCTACGAAGATGCCGAGGACATTGTCCAGGATGTCTTTCACCAGTTTACAGGTGCTTATGGTGAGTTGCGCTCACTGGAAGCTACCTCAGCCTGGCTGTATCGTACTGCTAGAAACAAGGTGAGTGATTTTTATCGTAAACGTGCCCGAACTATTGAAGGAAGCCATAGTGCAGTTCAATCTGGTGATATTGAAGAAGGACAGTTTTTAGAGAACCTGCTTCAAGATCCAGAGTTGCACAGTGCTTCCCTCCTCGATCAATCCCAGCTTCAAGAAAGACTTGAGACAGCTATCGAAGAACTCCCTGAACTGCAGCGGGAAGTATTCATATGGCATGAGATTGAAGGTCTGAGTTTCAAGGAAATTGCTAAACTCACTGGAGATTCACAAAACACTTTGCTCTCCAGAAAGCGGTACGCTGTATTGGCTTTGCGTAAAAAACTTAATGATCTATATAAATAAATTGAAAGGAAGGCATTATGCATAAACCATCAATAGGTAAAATTATCGGAATAGCATTTTTTGTAATCATCGCTATCACCGTCTTTCCAGCTGTTACCATGCTGCTTTGGAATTGGCTGATTCCAACTCTTTTTAGTGGTCCTGTAATAACTTACTGGCAAGCCCTGGGACTTATCGTTCTGGCGAAGATATTATTTTCCAGCGGTCCTGGCGGATGCCGTAGTGACAGACACTCTCATTCGGCTCCCTGGAAAGCTCATCTCAGGCATAAGATGGAATTGAAACACAATCAAGAAATCCCGGCAGATGAGGTGGATTCCTCAAAACCTGCTGATACTGAAAATGAATAAGGACATTATAATGAAAAAACTAAAACTGAATAAAAGAATGGGCTTCGGCCTCATCATCGTGACTCTGGCTTTGGGTATGACTGCCTGTGGCGCGCATCGCGGACATCACCACATGGATCAGGCTAAAATAATGAAACGTATTACGAAGAAACTTGATCTCAATGAAATGCAACAAGGCAAACTTCAGGTTGTCCTCGAGAACGCCTCAAACTTCAAGCAGGGCATGCAAGCCAATCATACTGAGTTGAGCGGATCAATGCATGAAAATCTCAGGTCAACACAATTGGATGTAGATGCACTAAATATGCAATTTGATGATATCGAAACCGAATTCAAAACGTTTCGGAAGTCAATGGTCTCAGATTATGCTAATTTTCATACCAGCCTGGATGATGCACAGCGAGAAAAATTAGCTGTAATCTTCGAGAAAATGGAGAAACACAGGCGACATTAAGAAGCTGGATAAATCATGCTCAAAAAAGAGGCTGGAAATATTCCAGCCTCTTTTTTATCCAATATTTAACAGGATTTTATTTATAGTATAACTTCAAATAATCCTGAACCATACGCGTACCTGTAAATTGTACACCAGTTTTGATGGATTCACGAACCATGGACAACCATTTCGCCTGGTCATCATAATAAGTAGGGATAACCTGTTCTTCCAGCAGACGATAGAGGTGGTCTGCATCTGCGGCATCATTGGCATGCTCAGCATCACCAATAGCCCACCCATTTGAACCATCGTTACAGGCTTCAGCCCACCAACCATCTAGAACAGACAAATTGGGCACACCATTGAGTGTAGCTTTCATCCCTGACGTTCCAGAAGCTTCGTTGGGACGGAGTGGGGTATTTAACCAGACATCAACACCTGCAGTAATCAGGTTACCAAGCCACATATTGTAGTTTTCAAGGAAAACAATTTTCACATCACCCAGTAGCTCTTTGGCCTGGAGTACGATTTCCTTAAGAATTTCTTTGCCATGGTCATCACGGGGGTGGGCTTTCCCTGCAAAGATGAATTGTACTTTTCCCTTAGCTAGCTTTACCAGCCTCTCTTTATCATGAAATATCAGACGGGCACGTTTGTATTCAGCAGCCCTTCTGGCAAAACCAATGGTCAATGTTTTATTGGCCAGAGCCCTCTGGGATTGAGAATTGGCATAATCGAGCAGGAATTTCTTCTGGCTTCGCCTCGCAAACAGCAACTCATCATCGGGTACTGAATCAATTTCCAGAAGACGTGTTGGGTCCTGACGCCAACCAGGTAAATGTCTATCAAATACTTCTCTAAATATTTTGCCTACCCAGAATCGGTGGAATACACCATTTGTGACGTGACCAATTTTGAAATCAGGGAACTGATCACTGGCGACTTCGCCGTGGAGGTCAGAAACCCCATTAGCGCTACGGCTAAAGTAAAGGCCCAACTCTGTCATATGCACACGACTATTCAGTACCATGGAAGGCAGATTCAGGTTCTCAGGGAGAAGATCACCAATCAGACGTTTGACCCGATCTGCAGCAAAGTGATCGTGACCTGCTGCTACAGGTGTGTGTGTGGTGAAATGGCAGCGTTTCCGTACCTCTTCTTCGTCTCCATTGAATTCCTTCAGAAGCTCCAGTGTTAGAAAAGAGCAATGACCCTCATTCATATGATAAGTTGAAAAATCACTATATCCCAGATTGCGTAGTGCACGGATACCGGCGAATCCCAGAACTGCCTCTTGAAGAATGCGATGATCCTTTCCGCCTGCATAGAGTCTCAAGGTAATCCTGCGATCATCTTCCTCGTTGCAGTCTACATCAGTATCCAGCAAAAGAACATCTATAGGAGTGCCATTTATTCCCACAAAGGTGTATTTCCAGACCTCTACACAGACTTCCCTTCCTCTGAGTGGCAGGGTGATTGTGCCATCTAGCTTCTCCAGGAGTGGATCTGGTTCAAACCGAGGATATATCTCCGTTTGATTGCCTTCCTCATCCATTCTCTGTTTGAAATAACCCTCTTTATACATGAGAGTCACAGCAACCATGTTCACATCTAAGTCTGCGGCAGCCTTTATGTGGTCACCGGCTAATATTCCAAGTCCCCCACTATATGTGTGCAGACTTGGGGAAATCCCAATTTCTGCACTGAAATAAGCTACAGTGGCTTGAGTATTTGACATTTAATCCTCTTGTTATTTAAATTTATTTATGCTCAGGAGTAGCTCCAGTTCAAGAGACTCTCCCGGGTTAAGTTTCAATTTCCAATGTGGTAATTGAGCGGAAGCTTGATAGACTCGCTCAAAACCTGCTTCTGACATAGAGATGGTCTCAATCGGAGAACGCCATAACTGACAGGTCTCTGAGAAATCCATGTTAATTTTAAAATTATCCCATTCATTGATTAGAGAGATGCTCCTAACCTGGGCATCATTGCCGTGTGAGTTCAAATATCCTGCATGCTCATTATTCACCAGGTAATAACGGTCCGGGCTATTGCCTCCCAGGAGTCCAAAATTCATCTCAAGACCATAAAGTTGGTTAATGAGTTTGTCTCCCATATTTGTGATGATCACTTTTACAGATAGATCGTTGTGGTGAAGTTCTAATTTTTTCTCAATTTTCATCTGAGTCTCACCGACGAGTCCCAATGTCCTAATCTCAACACCGGCCTCACTCTGCTGCACATCACTGGATAGGATGGAAAAAACTTGTTGTAGAGCGCCACGATAATGGGTGTCTTGAGTTTGATCTCCATTAAACACATGATCAATAAGACCATTTCTACGATAATTATCAACAAACAATTTATCCTGGAGACCTTCCTCTTTGGTGAGGATGATGTCGTGAATGGATCCATTGGTGTTTTGGTCATTGCTGGCTTGAGCCAGTTTTTCATGATAATGTTCTGAGTAACGCTGTAAATAGTTCGTTACGTTGAAATATGCGGGCAGCCAATCAATCTCACGGATGTGGCCTGTGTCAGATGATATAAACAATTGCAGCTTGTCTGAGCGTAAGCGGTATTCTTTGATACCATTACTATCAAGATCAGCCAGGCCAGGGAAACTCCCTCCTGAATCGAGGAACTTTTCTTCCGCTTTTAGTAGATGTTCATAAATGGCATGACGAAGATGTGGGAGGTAGAGTCCGCCAAAAACACCGTGCCAATAGGCACAATTGCATTGAGCCCGATAAAGATCATCCCTGAGACTTGATGGGACACCACCCTTACTCTCAAGCTGCTTTAGATTGAGAGACAGAAACTGTACACGCTTCTGCATCCAATTTGATTCAGGATACTTGGTGAAGAAATTGCGCCACATACCACCCTTAATAAATGGTCGGTTCGCATCACCTTTTCCCTGATTTTCGAGGTCATGAATAAAATGATCCATCTGGCGACCCAGCCCTGTGGACAAAGTCCACTGGGACATCTCAAAATATGAGGAGGTGGGAAGATAGACCAGGTCTCGAGGGGAATTATTTGAATGATATTGCTTAAATGTTGTGGTAGTGAGCCAATCAGAATTTTGACTTAACAAGGTAAAAAATCTTTCCAACCACTTCTCACCATATACAGTTTCCCAAGTACCTGGCCATATACCGAATTTTTCTCCGTCATCCGCCATAACCACGAGATTATCATCATCTTCGGAGGCATAACTTTTTAAAATATCGATGGCAACCTGGGGATCTTCAAAAGGCATAGCATAGCGCATTTTCTGACTTATTGGGAAAACACTAAGGACTTTACCTTCCTGCTCGGTATAGTAGTATCCATTTAATGTTTCAGGATCAACACCTGTCGTCAGAAAGTGGTAATCATCCACCAGCATGTATTCAATGTCAGCATTATTTAAACTTTGAGCAAGGTGTGGTTCCCAGACACGTTCTGTGAGCCAATTACCTTTAATTTCGTAGTCCAATCGATCAAGAGCCCAGTCGTTCATTTTCTTGATTTGACCAACTTGATCAGCTTCAGGAATCATTGCCAGGATGGGTTCATAAAAACCACCACCCAGTACTTCGATATTTCCTCGATCTATTAGCTTCTTGAATAAATCCAACACATCCAGACGATTTGCTTCAAGCCATTCAATGAGAGAACCACTAAAGTGAAAGGCCATGCTGATATCTGGAAATTTCTCCAGAACTTGAAGAAATGGCAAATAGGATCGATCGCATGCATCATGAAATACATGATCAAAATTTCCTACAGGCTGATGGTTATGAATTCCAAATATGAATTGGACTTTTTTCATGCTTTATGGTTCCCAGTTAAAAACAGATGATATGTTGCTTCTTTTAGACAACAGAGCCGGTCGCATAAACGACCGGCTCCATTCATCTGAAAAGGATATTACTTACATACCCTTGAACAAGTTGATCAAGTCAACAACGCGGTTGGAATATCCCCATTCGTTGTCGTACCAGTTCAATGTCTTGACAATTCGGTTACCAACAACCCGTGTATATGATGCATCATATATGGAGGAATATGGATTACCGATGATATCAGAAGAAACCAGATGGTTCTCGCTGTACTCAAGCACATCCTTGAGGCGATCTGTCTTGGTCGCTGCAAGAACGGCTGCGTTGATATCTTCAACGGTTACATTGCGGTTCACCTCTACGATCAGATCTACTACAGATCCATCAGCAACTGGAACGCGAGCTGCGATACCATCCAGCTTACCTTTGAGTTCAGGAAGTACTTTTCCAACTGCTCTGGCCGCGCCAGTAGTGGTGGGAATGATGTTCTCAGCAGCAGCACGACTACGACGCCAATCTGAGTGAGGTACATCAGCAAGACGCTGATCATTGGTGTATGCATGGGTAGTTGTCATCACACCTTCAACGATACCAAAAGCATCATTGAGGACTTTAGCCATCGGAGCTAAACAGTTGGTTGTACAACTAGCATTGGATACAATTTTGTGCTCTGGTTTCAGGCCATCTTCATTAACACCCAGAACCACGGTATAATCCACATCATCTTTTGAAGGAACGGTGAGGATGACACGTTTTGCACCAGCAGTTAAATGCTGAGTCAGAGATTCTTTTGTTCTGAAGACACCGGTAGCTTCTATAACAACATCAATATCTAAGTCTTTCCAGGGCAAATCTGCAGGATTGCGTTCGCAGAGCATTTTAACGGTGTCATTTGCAGTATGCAGGACATCCTCTTTAAAGTGAACAGAAGCATCTCCAAAACCACCCATGACAGTATCATACTTGAGCAGATATGCCAATGCTTCACGATCGAAGAGATCATTGATTGCAACTACATTTATATCTTCACGTTTATCTAAAATACGAAATACGGAGCGACCGATACGACCGAATCCATTGATTGCTACTCTCATGCAGCACCTCCTTCTACCCCAAGCTTACCATAAGCTAGAGCTAGATCAACTAGACGTCCGGCCTGGCCAAGACTATTATCATACCAACTCAGAGTCTTCACCATGCGTTTACTTGATTTCATGGTACCTTTGGTGTCAAAAAGCAAACTATGAGCATTGCCTATGACGTCACTGGATACGATGGGATCTTCAGTAATTTCGACGTAGCCACTCAGAGTTTCAGCAGCTTTACGCATGGCAACATTTACTTCTTCAGCGGTGGTGTCACCCTTGGTAAGGACACATGTTAAATCAAGCAGTGATCCCATGGGTACAGGAACATTCAGTGCTGATCCTTCGATTTTACCCTTAAAGCGGGGTAAAATATGTTCCATCCAATAGGGGCTAATATTGACATTAGGAATGATGTTTTCGGCGGCGGAGCGACTACGTCTGAAATCTGCAGCAGCAGTATCACGCAATGGTTGATCACTGGTATAGGCATGGATGGTGGTCATCATGGCAGATTCAATACCAAATGCTTTATCCAGGATATCCAGCATCAAAGCCAGGGCGTTTGTGGTAGCAGATGCGGCTGAAACGAGCTTGTCACTTGCTTTTATTTTATCATCATTAACACCCATAACCACAACACGATCAATATCATCCTGGGGAAGTGAACCTAGAATAACTCGCTTAGCTCCTGAATCCAGGTGGGCCTGCATGCTTTTACGTGTTCGGTATTTATGGGTTGAGTCAATCACGATATCAACATCAAAGGCGTCCCATGGAACATCTTTTGGTGCCACACCATGGATGAGACGGGCTTTCTGATCGCCAACTAAGAGATAATTTCCCTCAAGTTGGGCATCCACTGGATCTCTTCCATCATTTTTTAGCAAATAGTGGAGGATATCGGAGCGTCCGATATCACTAATTGCTACAACTTCCATTTCAGGCTGGTTTAGGCTCAAACGATAGACATCTCTACCGATCTCGCCAAATCCCATCAGCCCGACTCTAATCTTACTCATAGAACGTGCCTCCGTTTCGATCCCTGTTCAAGAGGGCGCGATTGTTAAAGGTTATATATATTTTCAATAATCAATTCTTCTTCAGGTGTATAATTGCTTTGTGATCTTCACTAAGCAGATCGTCCAGATTGGAAATTTCTCCGTGCAGCATACCTGTAATCACCGGATTCATATCGAGCATATAACGCTGCCCGAATAGAGTGAGATCCAAAATGATATAATTCAGAGCAATTGACACAATAGCTGAATTTCGTGTCCAGGCGACCTTATTCGTAGGTAACATTTCAACACCTCCCAAAAGGGCAGAATCATGATCGACGACCAGGAGTATTTTGCTGCTCCAGACATCTTTCAGACGACGACTATCCAGATTGTAGGCGAATACGGTTCCAACATCCACTGGGATTTCAGAAAAGGAGAAAATGACAATATCCACTCCACGTTTTTCAGCAGCAACCAAATCAGCATGCAATTTGTTATACTCGGCCAGCCAGATGGATAGGTAAACCGATTTTTCAGCATTCTTAATCATATGTCTTGCACGATCGATCATACTGTCATAACCGCGAATATTCCATAGGTCACCAACCTCAAGGTCAGTATTAACGTTTTTCAATGAATCTTTGAGTGTATCCAGATTGGTTGTAAAATTATTCTCTAAGACGTCAAAAAGATGATCTGGAGGTAATGGGATGTAACGGGTTGGGTTTGAATCAACACAACTCACCATACCTGTACTTTCCAGGCGTTTCAGGATTTCATAAATTGCTGACCTTGGGATTCCGGATTTGCCACTAATTTCATAACCAGTCGCTGGATTATTCTGTAAAAGGCTGAGATAAGTTTTAGCTTCGTTGGATGTAAATCCGAATGATTTAAGGGCAGGAAGTAGCTTTTCATTCATTAGCGTGTCTCACTTCTTAGTTACGCTTAATATATCCTCTACAAAAGGTGTGCATAGTATTTTTTAAACGCTTAATTTTTTTTCTTCAGAAAAGCTGAATTGTTCCTTTCCCTTTCATCGGACTTCGCAAAGCAATACATTGCCCGCCATGAAAAAATTCACCACTCTCATCACTCAATATCCCAAGACCATCATATTCATTAATCTTCTGGTAATAACTCTTTTATCACTACCCATCTACAGGATCAATATCAACCCAGATCTTCAGGCTCTGATTCCTGCAAACGATCCCGATGTCATACGTATGGAAGAACTTGAGGAAGAATTCGGCGGATTAGATGTCATACTAATCAGTTACCATGCTGATGATGTATTCGGCGGTGAAGGTCTGGAGATGATCAATAATCTAACATATGATCTGGAAGCTCTTCCCCAAATTGATCACATCATCAGTCTGACCAACTATGAATCTATAACAAGTGATGATGAATCTATGACAGTTGATAAATTCATCCAGGAAATTCCAGGCACCCGTGCTGGAAGTGACTCATTGGCGAATAGGGCTATTGCGGACCCCATGCTGGGTCGACTATTGGTTTCTGAAGATCGTGAATATACGGCCATCATCATTTACTCGGATCCTGATGCTGATGAAGTTACCACAGTTGACACATTACAAGCGCTTCTGCGCTCCTATCAAAATAAAAACCATGATTTAAGATTAGGCGGCATGCCGGTCATCAGGGCTCAGATATCGGAGGACATTGGTCATGACACGAGCACATTCATACCCGCTGGCATGGTGCTCATAGCTCTCTTGCTTTATATCAGTTTCCGATCACGCCGTGGAGTAGCCCTCCCCCTTCTTGTGGTTCTCCTGTCAATTATGGGGACTCTGGGACTCATGGCCTGGTTTGGGATGATGTTGTCAGTGATTTCCAGTATTATGCCCATTATGCTGATCGCAGTTGCCAGTGCATATGGTATCCATATCATAACCCGCTATTTCGAAGACTGTGCTGAGCTACCAGCTGAGGCAGATAGCAAGGAAGTGGTTACCAGTGTGATTGAGCACATGATGAGACCTTTATTTCTGGCAGGTATTACCACGGTAATTGGGTTTTTATCACTGCTTTCCCACATTTTACCAGCGTCAAGAGAGGTGGGTATACTTACAGCCTTTGGTGTGGTGTTGGCATTTGGGTTGTCAATTACATTCATTCCGGCCGTTCTGGTTCTCACAAAAAAACCAAGTTTGGATAGGCAGGACAAGAACACTGCGAATCGATTGCTCTCAAGAATTTTAGTCCGAATTGGCCGAATCGTTTTCCATCACCGCAATCTTGTTTTTATAGTATTTGCTTTTATAACCATCTTTGCAATGGTGGGAATCCCCCGTGTTGAGCTGGACAGTAACCCCTTGAATTATTATGGGCTTGAATCCGATGTTCGTGTGGTTAACAGTATAATCGAAGAGCATTTTGGTGGCAGTACAACCATGTCGGTAGTAGTTGAGGGGGATATCAAGTCACCCGATGTCCTTAATCAAGTGGATCAAATCCAGAATTTTCTAGAGGGTCATGAGGGCGTTGGATACACCCTGGCGATTACAGATTTCGTTAAACTCATGAACCAATCCATGAATGGGGGCGACCCAGCCTACTATAAAATTCCAGATTCTCGACAGCTCGTGTCCCAATACTTGCTGTTATACTCCTGGGAGTCCAGCGATGGTTACCTCGATTCGTACGTGGATTTTGATTATCAGACTGCCCAAATCGTGGTACGACTTAACACGATGGATGTTTATTACATGGTTGAGCTTCAAGAAGAGCTAAATCACTTCCTAGACGAAAATATTCACGTGGATAATCAACCGAAGAGTGAAGGCTATGCTGTTCTTCTGGGCAATTTGATGCCTATGATGGTAAAGGGGCAGATACGTAGTCTGGTGTTATCCGTGATATTCGCTGCCTTGGTTACAGGACTGGTATTCAGATCCCTGTCTGCAGCCTTGATCAGTGCCATGCCTTTGGCATTTGCCATCGCTGGCGTATTCGGTTTGATGGGATATCTCGGAATATATTTGAATACTGCTACTTCAATGCTCAGTTCGATTATGATTGGTATTGGGATCGACTATACCATTCATTTCCTGTTCCGTTTCAGAACAGAAATTCGCAAGGGGCTGAGTGATGAGGAAGCCATTATTAAAACATTAAGCACTACAGGTCAAGGTATCATCATAAATGGATTCTCTGTGATGATGGGTTTTGCAGTGTGCATGCTGTCAACTTTTATCCCCATCTATTTCTTTGGTTGGCTTATCTCGGTGTCGATTTTCATGTGTTTGATTGCAGCCTTGACGCTTCTGCCGCTGGTGCTGATTCTTAGCCGCCCAAAATTCATATTTGATACATAAGCTTTTTATATCCTACTTGCATAGAGAATGATTTTACGTCACCCCGAGCGGAGTCGAGGGGTACAGCCCCATTTGTCAGAAAGATCACTATCCCTCGACTCCGCTCGGGATGACGATTCGTGGGATCATGTCTTCAGAATTTTCCCTTGTAAATATGCCATCATTAGCTACATTGGAAACGCATGACACAGAAAACGTTTCCATCGAATCTAGATAACACAACTCCAGAAGGTCCAATTCTTGAACATGGCCTGGATCTATTTTCTCAAAATGGTGTCAAAGGTTTCACCGTTGAGTCATTAGCCAAAGACCTAGCAATGAGTAAAAAAACCATCTATAAATTTTTTCCCACTAAAGAGATTCTCCTGCAAAGTATCCTACAACACATGACTGGTATTCTCCATGGACATTTTATACGGGTTCTAGCTCAAAACGTCAACCCTCTGGATAAGTTCATTCGTGTTATGGATAAGGTTGCCACCAGCATTAGCCGTGTACCTATCTCAAGATTGAGCGAGCTCAAAGCTCGATTCCCTGCAATTTGGGAAGAGCTGGAAGCCTTTCGTATGGCTCGTCGAGATGATTTTTTTGCTATTTTGAAAGAAGGGGAATCTCAGGGGTTAATTCGATCAAACCTTGATTTGGAGAAGGTAGCCACCCTCTTCATGAACATTATTAATCAGGTTTTTCAACCTGAATTTTTTCTCCAGAACCAGCTAGTACCCAAAGATATTATCAAACTGTTTAGAGATATTTTCTTAAGGGGAATTGTCACTGAAAAAGGTCTAAAACACATAGAGGAAAAAATATGAAACAGTGGTTTATCAATCAGTCAGTGGATCACCCGAAACGCAGTATTATTGTCACCATGCTCATTACCATAATCATGGGATCAGGGATCCAACATTTTGTTGTTGAAGATGACTTTATGAAAATGCTGCCCCAGGATATTCAATCCATGGTAACAATGAATGAACTGAAGGATGAGTTTGGCAACACTGACCTCATGTTCCTGGGCTTTGGCAAGCGCGGCGTTGATGCCCTGAATGCCAAGAGCCTGGCAACCCTTTGGGATTTGTCCCATGAGCTGGAAGAAATTGACCAGGTTGATGAGATCATGTGTATCTCCACCTCCGACAAGATGGAGAGTATTGAAGGATTTCTGGAAATTTCAGCTTTACAGGAATATCGCGATCTCGATGCAGAGGAGATTGAAGTTCTACGTAACTACCTGGATGATAATTCCAAAATTAGAACCAGAAATCTGGGAGAACGTGGTGATTACTTTAATATTATTATCCGCCCCGTTGTAGACGCAAAAAATGATGTCTTGGTTAGCGATTTGGAAAGAGTAGTGGCCGCACATCTGTCCGACTACGATGTACATTGGGGGGGCCAGGCCTATCTTACTGGTGCTTTACCGGTGATGATCCGAAATGATGTGATGGGACTCATGCGAGCTGGATTAATCGGTATGCTGCTCATACTGCTTTTCAGCTTGAGAAACGTTCCTGCAGTAGGTACGATTCTGGCAACTATTATCCTCTCCCTGATCTTTATGTTTGGTTTTAATGGATGGATGCTCTACCTGACGAAATCAGACAAATTTATGTTTGGCGTCCTGAACACATCCATGCCCATCATTCTGCTAACCATTGCCAATTCTTATGGTGTGCATGTCATTACTAAATTTTTCAGGAAAATGCGAACCAACAAGGACCCGAGGGCTGCAGTTGAGGCGAGTCTTAATTCCCTTATTTTACCCATTTTCCTAACTGCAATTACGACCGTTGCTGCATTTTTATGTATGGTTTTCGCTCCACTGGAGCCCCTCATTGGATATGGCTTTTCAATCTCATCAGGAATCCTGTGGGCCTGGATCTTATCAACTGTCTTTCTGCCTTCTATCCTCGTTTTGAAGAAATGGAATCCTGACGCATCAGCTGTTTCTCATGCCAGTCATTTTGAAAGATTTGTCATCGCATTTGGTGAGCAGGTCATCAAGCGACCAAAAACAGTCCTAATTGGCGCGGCAGTGGTAATTATTGTCGGTATTGCCGGGATCTTCAAACTAAATATTGAAGTGAATATGAAAGCTTTCTTCAAACCCGATAATCCCATTCGAGAGAGCCTTGAGTTCATGGATAGTGAGATGACAGGAACCATGGATCTTCAATTGTTGATCAATGCGGATCTCCGCTCCCCTGAGGTATTAACCCGGATAGAGAGTATCCAGGAATTCATGGAGGAACATGAATCCGTAACTCTATCCATTTCAATTGCCGATATCATCAAACAAATGCATCGCATGGTAAATGATGATGATCCGGCTTTTGAAACCATCCCTGATTCTCGAGATAAAGTGAACAATTTGTTCACTATGTATTCCATGTCTGGAGATCCAGATGATTTTAGTTCAATGGTTGATTATGAATATAAGAAGGGTTTAGCGACTTCGATGATGCGGTCAATTTCCACATCAGAAATCGTTGAACTTGTTGATGAAATTGAAGTTTTTCTCCAGCAGGATGAATACAGTGATCTGAACATTACCATCACGGGTCTGCTCATTGTGTTTAGAGATCTTGTGGCTTTGATTATACGTAGCTCTTTCATCAGCATTTTCGCCTCAATCCTCATCATAGCCCTCATCGCTGCCTACTCCTTCAAACACTGGTTATGGGGTTTACTGGCGGTGATCCCCCTGAGCTCAGCTGTAATTTTGAATTTCGGGCTCATGGGAATATTTGGCGTAGATCTTAATCACGTTACCGCACTGCTCTCAGCCATTATTATTGGTGTAGGAGTAGATTTTGCCATCCATTATATCAGTCAATTTCGGACTCATCTACACAATCATGGTTTAGACGGAAAGCTGAGTCGAGAAACCATGCAGGATGTGGGGTTTCCTGTTATCCTGGATGCGGCCTCAAACATGGCATTTGGTGCTCTATTGTTTTCGGTGTTCATTCCAATGATTCACATGGGCGGGCTGATGGTTTTTGCCATGGTTTCCACCTCCACCGCTACGCTGACTTTGTTAGCGATATTGCTAGAGATTAATAAAAAACGTCTGGCCCGCATTGAAGGCATTAACGTTCCAGAATAATATTTTTTTAAACAGAAGGATTTTGAAATGAAGACCATTACTCAACACTTGTTTACAGCAATGCTCCTGATGCTTCCGATGATTTTAGTCGCTGAAACTGGTTATGAATTGGCCAAGGCCATGGAAGACAAGACCGCACCAGCAGATATGAAATCTAACATGACTATGGTCCTGACTAATAAACAGGGCAAGACCAGAGAATCAACTATCCGCTCTATTACTGCTGATGACAATCGGAAACAAATCATCTGGTTTCTTGCTCCAGCCGATGACAAGGGTGTTGCATTCTTAAAGATTGAGCATGCAAAAAAAGATGATGAAATGCGACTATGGCTACCTGCATTCAAAAAGGTACGTCGCATCAGCTCAAAGAAAAAGGCTGATTCATTTATGGGTTCTGATCTGAGTTACGAAGATATGACCTCACGCGAGCTGGATGAGTACACTTATGAAATCTTAGGCGAAAAAGTTATTGATGGAGTTGATTGCCATATTCTGGAGAGTACTCCAAAAGCGGGGGTTACGCGCACATATAAAAGATTCGTTACTTATGTGAGTAAAGCTGATTTAGTATCCATCCTGGATGAGGCCTTTGACACAAGAGACAAGCTATTAAAGCGACGCGTGATGAAATTTCGTAAGGACAAAGGCTATGACCTACCCGTTGAAATCTTTGTAGAGAATGTTCAAAAAAACACCAATACACGTCTCATCTTCAGTGATCAAGAAGTGGATACTGGTGTCAAAGAAGATCTCTTTCAAGAAAAGAATTTAAAACGGATGCCTAAATAGGTTTAAGCAATGAAGAAACTAATTCCTGTCATTCTTATCCTGGTGCTAGCACCTCTAGCCAGCTTTGCTCAATTCAATATCTCAGGTAATTTGACACCATCTGGTATGTTAAGAATAAGTGATGCCTCCCTCATCGATCTCCCCTTCCGTCTTGGAAATATCTCAGTCGATTACGCGTATGGAGATTTTGAGTTAAAGACCAGCACTGCACTGGAGACCCGTTGGAATAATCCTGAAATTAACGAAGATATGCTTCAGTTGAGAGAAGCCTATCTGATGTGGTATCCTGCTTTTGGTGAAGTAAAGCTGGGCAAAATGATCCATGCCTGGGGTGCTGCTGATGCCAACAATCCTACTGATAATCTGAGCCCATATGACTACTATTATATGTTTCTCACAGGCACAGATCGGAAACTGGGTTCCCTGAGTCTGGCTGGGAAAACATATTTCGGAGATGCCCAGCTTGAACTCGTTGTTCTGCCAGGATTTGAAGCAAACCGCTTCCCGCTTAATGAGCCTGATTTTCCCATTAACCTGCCTGTGCCAGAGGATGCTCAGTATTTCATGCCTGAGAACGAACTGGAGTTCGGTGCCAGATTTCAATATGCCCTTGGAATCGGGGATATTTCGGCTTCATACTTCAAGGGGAATGATCGTTCATTCTCCCCGGCGGGCTTAGAAATCGATCTTGCCGCATTAATGAGTGGTGCTCTTCCTTTTACCAATCATCTTACCTATAGGGAAACCGATGTCATCGGTTTGGATGCAGTCCTCTTCCCTGGGAATTGGACCCTGCGAGGTGAGTTCGGATATTTTCGTACCCAGACTCCGGATATTGATTATACCATGTCGAAATTCACCTATGATGCTGATTATTTACAAACGGTTCTTCAGGTTGAATATTCATTTGCCAACACGGTTCAGCTAATGGCCCAATACATCAATAATAACACCCTCTCCGAGGATATAGCTTTAGAAAAGGATGCAACTTTTCTGACACTTGAAGCCATGCTGCAGGATACCAGTAATCACATGCTAGATCCAATGCGGGCGCAATTTAGTAGTTTTGGTATACCGCCATTTTCTGCAGGCATGGGGACACCATTTGCAATGATTTCAGATCAGGTCGTGATGCTTTCCTCCATGGTTACCATCATGGATAATGACCTTGAACTGGGCGGGATGATTATGATTAATCTGGCTGAGACAGGCTATATGGCCAACCTCAATTCAAGTTATACACTCTGGGAAGGATTGAGCCTGGATGCCTCCCTTGCATACTTTATAGGGGGTGATGAGCTGGATAATAAGTTCAAACAACTTGAGGATTTTTCAAATCTAAATCTGGGGTTCAACGCTAGCTTTTAACTATATTAGGTCACGATGAATCGATTTGACCGAAAATATAAGAAATTAGCCCGAAGTATATCACCCCTGGATCTCACCAGCAACTTCTCTCAGGAAGACTTGAGTTGGGATGATTTTTTTACAGATAGATCCAACACGAACTCAAGCTCACTCTTCCTGGGGAAATATTCTGAAGATGGCATCAAATTCGTCATGGAACGCTTTGGTCTGGATCGGCAGGCTCGTCACCTTGGTATCAGGCACCTCGCAGTTGGGGTGGATACCAGAGACCCATACCGCCATCGATTGACTATCTACAATGGACGCCATCGGGACAGGGATCACATCGTCATGGATTTTGTGGCGAGATACCAGCACCTGGTACCCAAAGATATTGACGCAGATATTGAATATACCCACCAGTTAAAAGTATTAATGATTGAGTGGCTCCAGTTGCAGAACCCCACCGCTGTTTTTACTCACCGAAGACCTGCCCTCCCTGGTCAACTCTATCCAGGACTCGGATTGGGAGATCAACTGATGGCCTTGTTTACACTCATGGGGCGACATCTTCAGGTTGATGGGATCATTAACGTTCCCGAGCACTTCCATACCGGCCTCATCTTTAGCAGGCGCTTCGTATTTTTAAGCCCCCATGTCCAGGCGCTGGTACAACAAATAGGTCAGGATCTCTGGAAGAAATACCGACTAGGGGTAATCGCCTGGGCAAGTGCCACTGAAAGTATCATTAATATTGAGACGGGACAGCCACAAATCTGGGAACCACGTCGACAAATTATTCCCATCCAGAGCCAGCTAAGGCAGTATTTTAAATCCAATGATTATATCGGAATCGCCCAAAACTTAGAAGAAGACAAGGTCTTCAGTTTGGACGAAGAAAAACTACGGGAAGCTTTCTCCAAGATGGAACAGCCTCCATTTCAGTTTTAAATCTTATTAAACGGTAGTTAGGGTATTTTTACTACAGAAGATTCCCATGTGGTTTTCTGTAATTGGGAATCTTTGCCCTTCATGTCAGTCGGTAAATATTTTACCAGCAAAATGGATGTTAAAAGCACCAGGACAGTCAAAATGACTTGAACTGAGGCTGTTTTTTTTTGTCTTTCCCCACGGAATGATTTCATAGATTAAACCAATTTTCCTTTTCTGCTTTGATCATCAGCCTTTCAGCCAGAGCCTTTTCATGGATATTTTCTGGATAATATGGCAGGTCTGGATTTTGTGTCGCTGTCACCACCTTTGTCAAGAGTTGGTAAAAGAGGTTTTTATCTTTGGCAAGAGGGCAGTAGTATTGAGCCATCAATGTATAATTTCCAAAATAGTCTGGTGCGATGCGGATTGATTCCTCAAAGGCTTTTTTAATGCGAGACGTGTCAACTTGAGTTTCTGGATCGCTTCCCAGCAAGGCACCCTTAAAACGGTAATATGCACCAAAATAAAATGTTGAATCCAAGTCATTAATATGTTCCAGTGTAGCCCAGATAAGCTCACGCTGTCCTTTACGGACCAGACTGCTTTTAGTTGTCAGCCACTGCCCATAATTAGCCATGCCCCAATACAATGCTTCGATCGAATTGTCATCAAGACCACGGACTGCCATACCTTCATCTCCAGTTGAAAATAGCAGGTTTCGATAGTTGCTGTTTTGTTTGAGAACAGTCTGGCTGGCTTCATAACCTCGCATAAATAGACTATCCTGAGTCTGGGGAACATGAGTCAAATACTGACCACAATAATAGTAGGCTCTGGAAAGTTTAGCCCAGAGTTCGATGGATGTTGAATCAGATTCTGCAAGTTGCTGAAAGACCGCCAGAGCTGCCTGCGCATTTGCTGTATCAGCTCTTAATGACCAGAGGCTATCTGCATATTCAAGGTTGAGTTTTACCGGTTTGTGTCTGTCTGGAGTGCCTGGAACGTCTGTCGCTGTGCAAGTGAATAAAAGAGTGGTTATATAAATGAAAACAAAAATTCGCAAAGCTGCAGAACCTTCCCCATTCGAGTTAACCCCCCCTCCTGAAAATCGGCCAAATATAAAGCCTAAGGCTTCGCTATTACAACATGTGTTTGAAGCATATATTAGAAAATATTTAGCCCGGTTCAGACAACTTAACAAATAATCAAGAAACTTATATGGACAGCAATCCGCACTCCGAAATCACATCGTTGCCGATTGAAGGCAAGCTGGATTATCTCTACTAGATGAATCTTAAAGTGTGATGACGGCCTCAATCAACAACACCAGATCGACAACATCGACAGACGAATCCAGATTCAGATCAGATAATTCTTGAGCCTCCCCCTCCAGATTATTACCCTCGATGATCCAATCCGCTAATAGAATTGCATCGGAAATATCAATTTGGCCATCCCGACTGAGATCACCCAGGTGGAAACCAATCCCCCACCCTTGAATAAGCAGATTGTCCACGGTGAATCCATCACCCTCATAGTAGGTGTCGCTCAATATCCGGAAGCCCAGAATGAGCGATGGAGCGCCAGCGAATGGAGTCAGATCCAATTCGTCATACACCCAATTTTGCAATCCACTGTAGCCGGGCTCACCTAGTGGTTGAACAGTAGCCCCGTTACCAATGACTGTATAATTACCAGCCAGCGCTGTCCAGGTGGCTCCTTCATCGGCTGACGCAACGACCTGACAAAAATCATAATCCAACTCAATATCCCATTTGGCGTTAAAGCTGAGGATTAAATTACCATAACCCCTTTGGTCAACAGGGTTAATAAGGGTTACTTCCATAGTGGATAAAGGCGGATAATCACCAAATGGGGAGTCTGTCATCGCCAGATCACTTTCATAGGCATCCCCGTTTACATCCCAATCATCTGTAGTGAACCAATTCCCGAAGCCTTCTTCCAGGTCATCGCTAAATAGCGTATCCGGTCCACCTAAACTCCAGGAAAAAG